>OGQF01000726.1_pt1 | contig 26366 bp, 26 predicted proteins | sample 1553141 | NCBI WGS metagenome assembly OGQF01 (sample SAMEA2580005, study PRJEB22360) | human gut metagenome | biome: human gut; feature: human-associated habitat; material: faeces | place: Denmark | collected 2008/2010
CGGTAAGATCTAAGCTTAGTTAATCGGCTGTAAAACAGGCCGCAGACTTTCGGTCTGCGGCCTGTTCCTCTTGTTATTCCTCGGTCTTACTGAATATGCTTGACGCCAACATCAAATCCCAATTACAAGGTTATTTCACCAAGTTGCGCCGTCCAATCGTTCTTAAAGTCGCTCTGAACGAGTCTCCAGAATCGGCAGACATGGAACGACTATTAAAAGAAATTGCTGCGCTTTCTGACAAAATTTCCTATGAAATCGAGGACTCCCTCGACGTTCGTCGCCCTAGTTTTTCTATCGGGGTACAAGAAGGACACGCTGGTATTCGTTTTGCATGCCTCCCCATGGGACATGAATTTACGAGTTTTATCCTTGCCCTCCTACAAACGAGTGGCCATCCAGCCAAAATTTCGGATGAAGAACACCAACAAATTGAATCACTTCAAAATGAATTGAATTTTGAAGTCTTCATCTCGCTTTCTTGCCATAACTGTCCCGAAGTCGTTCAAGCATTGAACCTCATTGCCGTTCTCAATCCTAAAGTTCGCGTCACCACCATTGACGGCGCCCTTTACCGAGATGAAGTGAATGCCCGTAATGTGATGGGGGTTCCTGCTGTTTTCCTTAACGGCCAGCCCTTCCTTTCTGGTCGACGCCAGTTGTCAGAAATTCTCAGCAAGCTTGATGATAATGTTGCTCAAAAAGCAGTCGACAATTTGAATAACAAACCCCCTTTTGATGTGCTTGTTGTTGGTAGCGGTCCCGCTGGTAGCACCGCAGCAATCTACGCCGCTCGTAAGGGGCTAAAAGTCGGCGTTATCGCAGATCGTCTAGGCGGTCAAGTGAATGAGACCGTTGATATTGAAAATTTCACGTCCATTCTTAAGACGGATGGCACGAGCTTGGCTAACAATTTCACTGCTCATCTCAAGGCTTACGACATTGACATCCTGACGCCGTACACCGTTGAAACCACTGAAAAAGTGGATCAGCTTTGGCAACTCACCTTGAATAACAAGGCCAAAGTCAAAGCAAAGACTGTCATTGTCGCCACAGGCGCTCGTTGGAAACAATTAAATGTTCCTGGCGAAAACGAATATCGTGGTCACGGCGTTGCCTATTGCCCGCATTGTGATGGTCCGCTTTTTAAAGGTAAAAATGTGGTCGTTATTGGCGGGGGCAATTCTGGCGTTGAAGCAGCAATCGACCTTGCTGGTATTGCCAAAACCGTCACTCTGTTACAGCGTGGCGAAACGCTGACTGCCGATCAAGTTTTGCAGGATAAGCTTGTTTCTTTACCTAACGTCACGATCAAATTCAACTGTCTTACGACCGAATTGAAGGGTAACGGTCAGCAATTGACAAACTTAACCTACAAGGATCGACTGACAAAAGAAACTCACAACATTCCTGTGGATGGTTGTTTCGTCCAGATTGGCTTAACCCCTAATACCGAATGTCTTAAGGGTCAAGTCCAAATGAATGATTACCAAGAAATCATCGTTGACGATCGTTGTAAGACCTCTGCACCTGGAATTTTTGCGGCGGGTGACTGCACAACCGTGCCTTTTAAGCAGATTGTCATTGCCTTGGGCGAAGGTGCCAAGGCCTCATTAAGTGCCTTTGACTACTTAATTCGTCTGCAAAATCATTAAGCACACCATGGGCTAGTTTTACTAGCCCATTTTTTATGGCACACTTGAAGCGAAATAGATCTTTTGAAGGACACTCGCTATGCGCTACTTGCGCTCTATTCTTGCCGTTCTTACAGGGCTAGCTTTTCTCGTCTTGTTATTGGTGCTAGCGCTTTATGTTTACATCACCCCGGAACGTTTTCATCAGCAATTTTCCCAATCAATATCAAATCGATTCGGAATTTTACTGGAAACAGCGGCGTTACCCAAAATACAGCATTTACCAAAGCTTGTTGTCCACTATCCTCAAACCACATTTACGTCAGTTAATTCTGAACTCAAAGGGGCTATTAAGAACTTTTCGATTTCGATGAGTCCATTTGCAGTCTTCGCCCTCAATCCCCGAATTGAACGCATTACCGTTCAGGGTTTGAGCGTTGCCACGCAAAAAGACCAAGCCTCTCAGTTTTGGAATCAAATTCAGCAATCTAGTGTTACCTTCCCTCTTGAGCATCTTGAATTCAAAGACGCTCAGCTCCACGTCATGGATGGCGAAACCTCTTTAGTAAAACTGAACAACATTGCCCTGTCATTAAATCACTTCAATGAGCAGACGACGTCCTATGCTACTGAATTTTTGATGAAACGTCAGGACTTTACTGGCCAGGGTAAGGTTCAAGGTATTGTTGATTGGACCCAAGGCTTAAACCAAACCAAATGGCTTAACACGCAAGCTGAACTGACTGGTCTACAAAACGGTAAGTCGACAAAAATCACAACCATCGTTAATCAGATCGCAAAAGAAGAACAACAAGTCGTGTTTTCCGACCTTCAATTAACGATTCAAACGCCTCAAACAACAGAAATCCGTTTCCATACACCGAGCCTGTCATGGAACGGTCAAACTATTGCGTCCTCGGAATGCCATGCCAATTACGCCTATGCCACACCTAACGGTTCTCAGACATTCGTAGCGACGTCACCAGTCTCTGTGACCCTAAATCCGTTGGCCATTTATGCACCATCGATTGCTATCACCGCATCTGCCATCTCTTCGTCCGATGGCGTTGAATCTCGTAACGGAAATATCGAGGGCTCTTTATTCTTGGATAGCCCCATGAACCAAGGTGAAATCAAACTATCTGGTCATATTTTCAACGCACCAACTAACATCCAACTTCAAATCGCCAATGTAACCTCTCTCCCGCTTTTCAATGCTTCCCAACAAGAAGCCTCTCAGAAAAAAGCCCTGGTGACAGGTACCTTACAATTGGACCGCTTCGATATCAGCAAAACACTGCCACAATGGAGTTCAAAAATCGTTCAAACAGTTGATGCTGAAGTAGCTTTTTCGATTAGCCCGACAGCGCCATTTGAGAAACTTCAACACGTCACTGGCAATCTCACCATTCAAAACAATCAAGCAAAGATTCACCACGGACAATGGGTCCTACCGAGTGGTAACGCTCCTTATACAGCGACGTTATTAGATGATCAATGGCAGGTAAATTCGGAGTGGAAAAATATTGATATTAATGACTTTGCTCCCAAGCTCCTCGCAGGTCAGAGTTCTGGAACGCTGAAAGCAACTGGTGACTTTACCAAACCAGATCTCACGCGCATCGAGTCCACTATCCATGTAGGACAAGGGGTTCTTTATGGAATCAATCTCCCACAGATTGCAGAGATTATGCGTACTGAACAACCTGCCACCACGCCATTAGAAGCCGTCTCACAACAAAGTTCGTGTGCCTTCTACAACCTTGAAACAAGGATTGCCGCAACCAAAAATCAGTTCAATATTGAATCAGCAGCTTTAGCGGGTGACGGTTGGCAAGCGGCACTCTCGGGTTCGAGTCATCAAATTTCTGGAGCAGTCCAGTTTGCGAACGCTGACAATAAAGCACTCTTTACCTTGCCTCCACAGGTTACGCTCAAAGACCCCAAATGGCAGCTTGATTGGGAAACCGCAATTCAATCTGCGATTGCAACACAAGGCGAACTGCCATGGAGTCTTCAGCGATTTAAAAACAAGCTCTCCCGAGAACTAGAAGATTGGTGGAATAATTTCGATCCAATGACTATAGAACTTCCCAATGTGGAATTGCCTAATATCGAGTTACCCGAAATAGAGTTACCCAACGTGGAACTGCCTGATTGGTTAGCGCCTTATCTAGACTCTAAACCCGACAATACACCTCAAAATCAACCCGTTTAAAGCAACTTCATCGCCGCCGACACTTGTTTACGCAATGCAAGTCGGCGGCTTTTTTCTTCCAACATTTCTCGGGTTTCTGGCCTCATCGGATTGGGAATAATGCATTGGCTAACAGGACACAATTGTCGACATTGAGGTTCATCATAATGCCCCACACATTCTGTACAACGCCCACCTCGAATTACGAAGACACCGTCACGATCTTCAATCGCTTCATTGGGGCACTCAGGCAAACAGACCCCACAAGCAATACACTCATCAGTAATCATCAAAGCCATTGTTAAGCATCCTTTGAACGTGCCGCTACAGCCTCAATTAACGCTTCCAACACCTCTGGAGCGACAAATCGCTTAGCATCAGCCGGACTCATTTGCACAATTTCTCGCACAAAGGTACCACTGATAAATTGGTACTGATCAGACGGCGTTAAAAAGATGGTTTCCACGTCAGGCATGAGTTGCCGATTCATCCCCGCCATTTGAAACTCATATTCAAAATCGCTCACTGCCCGGGCACCTCGCACAATGACATTTCCATGATTCTCTTCAATGAAATTCTTCAACAATCCGTCAAACGGCTTCACTTCAACATTCGGGAACTCTTCACAAATGTGTTTTGCGAGTTGAACACGTTTTCCCAAACCCAACAAAGGGTGTTTTTTGCGACTTTCAGCCACGCCAACGACGACGTGATCGAAAATTTTCGAAGCACGACGAACTAAATCTCGATGACCATTTGTCATCGGATCAAACGTACCTGGGTAAATAGCGACTGTCATTTCTTCCTCCTTTTTTCCTCTTTTGATAATTTTGCAAGACCCGCCATTGAACTACCAGCTTTCGCAAGCAATTCAAACCGAACTGCGCCTGCGCTTCCCGATCGCACACGAACCAAGTTCAGCTTGCCCAACACATCCTCGGAGAGCAAAGTCTGAGGAGATTCCACATATAAAAGTCCTTCGTCGCCGATGGCCTCCTTGGCACTGGCGACAGCCTTTTCCTGCAGATCTAAGCTAAAGGGAGGATCAATAAAAATTAAATCGTAAGGCGCTTTGCCTTGTTGCAAAAATCGAAAAGCATCGCTAACAAACGCATTTTTGTTAGCATCAGCACCTAAACGTTTAAGCCCTGCCTGAATTCCAGCAATCCCCTGCTTATTGACATCAACCCAGTGCACAATATCGGCGCCACGGCTTGCAGCCTCAAACCCCATTGCACCAGAGCCAGCAAACATATCTAAAACAGCACACCCATCAAGTGTCCCAAATAAGTGCGTCAACCAATCAAATACCGTTTCTCTGACACGTTCCGACGTTGGCCTTAAACCCTCTGCCACGGGTACCGCAATTACACTTCTACGCCATTTCCCAGACACAATTCGTACACTTCCCGTGCCCCGAACTTGCGCTGTCATTGCTAAACTTGGGTTAATTGTGGCTGTATGCCTTGTATTCTTTCGAATTGCCATTGGAATTTAAATGACTGGATCTTCCGAGGGATGGTTTTCCCGATTAAAAAACGGTCTTGCAAGAACTCGTGTCAACATCGTCGGCCTGTTCTCCGGCGGTGTGATTGACGAAGATTTCCTTGAAGAATTGGAATTTGCGCTGATTACAGCTGACGTTGGTGTTCAAACATCTTCCCGTATCCTACAACGTTTGCGCGATAGGATTAAGCTCAAGGGTTTAAAAACGCAAGATGAAGTTAGACTTGCCCTTCGTGATGAAATTGCCCAGTTATTAACACCAGCGCAAAAAGAACTCGATATCGAACAGGCCAAACCTTTAGTCATCATGATGACGGGAGTTAATGGCGCTGGCAAAACGACTTCCATCGGCAAAATTTCCAAATTCCTTAGCCAAAAGGGAAAAACCATTTTACTCGCCGCTGGAGATACCTTCCGCGCAGCTGCTAGAGAACAGTTGGCCGTTTGGGGGGATCGTAACAGTATCGAAGTCATCTCCCAACAAGGGGGCGACCCTGCCGCTGTCGTTTTTGATGCCGTCAGCGCTGCCAAAGCACGAGGGACAGATGTCGTCATCGCCGATCCCGCGGGACGTCTTCCGACGCAAGTCAATCTAATGGAAGAACTTCGACGCATTCGTCGCTCTCAAGATAAAGCTCTTCCAGGCGCACCCCATGAAGCCATTCTTGTGGTCGATGGTACCAATGGGCAAAATGCCCTCACTCAGGTGCAGGCCTTTGATGCAGCGGTTGGTTTAACCGGTTTAATTGTCACTAAACTTGATGGTACGGCCAAAGGTGGCGTATTGCTAGCCATTACTCAAATGCGTCCTGAAAATCCGTTACCCATCTATTTCATCGGCGTCGGTGAAGCCATTGATGACCTTCAACCATTCAACGCCACCCAGTTTGCCAATGCGCTAGTCGGTTTAGACCCGAACACTCCGGCAACTGAAGCCAATTAATCACTGTTTTAGAGATCAGTACTATGCTTTTAGGTGCAGTTGACTTAGGAAGTAACAGTTTCCGTGTGGAAATTGGTCGCGTGGACGGCGACCGTATTCTCACTCAGAGTTACTGGAAAGAAACGATTCGTCTTGCCGCAGGTTTTGACGAAACTGGTGCGATTACCCCAGAAATGCAAAAGCGCGCGCTTGAAGCATTAGCTCGCTTTCATGAGCGCCTTGCTGGGCTACCTCCTGCTCAAGTTCGCGCTGTCGGGACTCAAGCACTTCGAGAAGCAACAAATTCGGCAGAGTTTTTAGCGAAAGCTGAAACTACTTTAGGCTATCCAATTGGCATTTTAAGTGGTCATGAAGAAGCACGATTAGTTTTCAAAGGGTGCCCTCGTACCCTTCCGCCTTCCTCAAAAAAGCGTCTCGTTGTTGACATTGGCGGAGCAAGTACTGAATTTGTTATCGGGCAAGATCTCACTGCGCAAGCTTATGAAAGCTTCCATGTTGGTTGCGTCAACACCTCTATTAAGTTTTTCCAAGATGGAAATTTAACACCCGAAAAATTTGACAAAGCCGTGGTAGCTTGTGCCGCAGACTTTAGTGAAGTAGAACAAACATTTGGTCAACATCAGTTCGACGAAGCCTATGGTTCCGCTGGCACTTTTGGTGCTGTCTCTGACATTTGCGTCCAACTTGGATGGAGTGATGGCGAGGTCAAGCTCGATCATCTTGAGCGCTTGCGTGCCTATTTGCTTCAGGCTCGGAACATTAACAACATTGAATTTCCAGGCCTAAAACCCGATCGTAAAGAAGTCATTGCTGGCGGTTTAGCTGTACTTATTGCTGTATATCGCACCCTTGGCATTCGCTCAATGCGACCAGCAAGTGGTGCCTTAAGGGTTGGGCTCCTTTACGAACTATTGGGCTCCGTACAAGATCGCGATACGCGAGATATCAGTGTCGAAGGATTAATCAAAACCTCTGGTATTAGTCGTAATCAAGCTGAACGCGTTGCAAATCTTAGTATCCAGTTTTTGAATATTCTGGCTCCTGATAGCGATCCCGCTGACTTAAAACGTTTACGTTGGTCTGCTCTGCTTCATGAAATTGGCACGACCATTTCTACAAGTCGTTATCACAGGCACGGGGAATACATTGTAAGTAATGCCGACATGCCTGGTTTTACTCGTACTGACCAAAAGTACATGGCAAGTCTGATCCTTGCTCAACGAGGACGCCTATCTAAAGTCAGCGAACAACTGCACTCATCGAAGTTTGCCGTCCATGTCCTAGCACTTCGACTCGCGGTTATCTTTGCTCACGCGCGTAAAACGATTCAATTTCCACTCATGACAGTCAGTCATGGTTCAAAAAATTCGAAAAATCCGAACACAACGTTCATTAAAATCGAACAATCTTGGTTACAAGAGCATCCGTTAACCGCTTATCTCTTACAACAAGAAATTGAACATTGGCAAAAAGTAGGTAAAACAATCGTATTAGAAACCTTTTAATAACAACCATGATGGAAGATGATTCGCCTTTACTAGAGCTACGCAATATCGCTGTTGCGTACAACGATCACACTGTCTTGGACGACTTAAATTTATCTGTCCAACGCGGTGAGTTTGTTGTACTTCACGGAAAAACTGGCTGTGGAAAAAGTACGATCTTTCAACTTATTGCTGGTTTAAAGCAACCTACGCGAGGCGAAATCATCATTGCTGGTGACCGTATTGATCAATATGACGATGAGCAACGTCGTTGGCTTCGTCGTTCAATGGGAATCATGCTACAAAATGCCTCCTTGCTGACTGATCGAACGGTCTTAGAAAACATCATGTTGCCAGCGTTGGCTTCAGATGTCGCAATCAAAGAAGCTCGACACAGAGCGCAGCTCGCCTTAAATAAATGTGGTATTGCAGAACTCGCTGATGCACGTCCATCATCTCTATCTGCAGGGCAAAAGCAACTCGCATGTCTCGCGCGTGCTGTCATCAACCATCCTGTCCTCATCTTGGCTGATGAACCCGTCACGCACCTTGATGTCAAGAATGCTCAATCGCTTATCGATTTACTAGGCACATTTGCCAAAGCAGGCGTAACCGTTCTCATTGCATCTCACCAACATCTAACCTCGCCTAAATGCCCTATGCGAGAAATTACCTTACGTACGATTGAGGACTAAAACTATGAGTTACATATCCTCTCGTCACTGGGCATTTGTTGAAACCTTTCGAGGTCTCAAGCAAAGTTTGGGACTCTTCTCACTTGCTACGCTTTTAGCCTCATTAGCCTTATCTGTCCCTCTGTTTATTTCGACGATTTTTTACGAATTAGCAGAGCCTCTTAGACAATTACCAACGGCTGTAGAAATCACTATTTTTACGGACAAAAATGCCGATACGGCTAAAGTCACAACACAATTAGAACAGTTTTCTAAGATTGATTTTGTGCTCCTAATTCCAAAATCGGAAGCACTAGCCAAACTCAATGATCACTTAGGGATTAAAAATACCTCTAAGGAACATAATCCACTGCCAGACATACTGATTGCGACAGTCTCACAGACGAGCTCAGCTACTGAAGTTCAACAGCTTGCCGATGCGATTGAAAAAATCGATGGTGTTGACATCATTGCTTACGAAACGGATTGGCGCCTTAAACTCGATGCCCTTTCTCAAACATTTAAATTAGGCATCCTTTGCTTAGGTATTGTCATCGCGACACTTGTTTTACTCGTTGTAGCAACAGCCATTCGTATGACCACGCTAACGATCCAGCCTCAAATGCGAGCCTTATATCTATTTGGCGCCTCACCGAGCTTTGCTATTCGCCCCATTGCCTGGCGAGGAACCTTATTGATGCTTATTGCAAGCCTTGGAGCGCTTGGTATTACTCAAGTCGGATTACAAACATTGCAGCATCAAGTGGCAACCTTAGCACAGTTATACAACGTTACATTGTTCTTAGAAATGCCAGCAATGAAATGGTGTCTGAGTTTTATTATCGGATGTAGTGTGATTGGTTATCTTGTAGCGACATTGTCTGCTCAAGATGCCTGGCGAAAAATTCAATATTAAATCTCAACCTTGGCGTTCGTGGTGATCCCATAAGACGGCTCACTCTCTGTCAGTGATTTTGTTCGTATTGTCATTTCGTAGCCATAACGCCTTGACAAACGGTGCTACCATACTGACCTTCTACACCACTTGAGATTCAAACTACGCAAACAATATGACTGATTCATCGACTGACCGTTCAAAAAGCACGGCTCTAGTCACCTATAAGGCACCCTCTGTTCCTGCATTGGTCGGCCCGCTTGGTGATCTAGAGGCTTTTATGCGTGCCGCTGAACGTGCCCCTATTCTCAGCCCAGAAGAAGAGCGCTCACTCGCATTGCGATTACGTGATCACAATGATGTAGAAGCCGCTCAGCAATTGATTCTCAGTCACCTTCGTCTTGTTATTTCAATCGCTCGTGGCTTCTTAGGGTATGGACTACCCTATGCAGACCTTATTCAAGAAGGCAACATTGGCTTAATGAAAGCTATTCGACATTACGATCCTGATCGTGGTGCTCGATTAATGACTTTTGCTGTTCATTGGATTCGTTCGGAAATTCAGGAATACATTATCCGCAATTGGCGAATTGTGAAGCTTGCGACCACAAAAAATCAACGCAAACTCTTTTTCAATTTGCGTCAAATGAAAAGTGACTCACAAACAGCGCTCACCGAACAACAAGCCGAAGACATTGCGCTGACCCTAGACGTCAAGCGTAAAGAGGTGCTTGAAATGGAAGAGCGCATGTATGGTCAGGAAACTAGCCTCGATACATCAAGCGCTAATAATGAGGACGATGACAATAGCTTTACACCAGCTGACTGGTTAAGTCGTGAAAGTGACGAACCCGAAGCCATTCTTGAAGAAAAAGAACAACAACGACTTGAAGGAGAAGGCTTACATCTTGCCTTACAAACGCTTGATGAGCGTAGTCGTAGAATTATCGAAGCACGCTATCTCAATATGGACCGAAACGGCAATGCTAAACCGATCACTCTACAAGAATTAGCTCAAGAATTCGGAGTCTCTGCAGAAAGAATCAGACAAATTGAGAAGCTCGCTATTAAAAAAATGAAGCAAGCTTTACTTAGCGCTCACTACACCGATTGAAAGTTATGTTTAATGTAGTTCTTGTTCATCCCGAAATCCCTCCCAATACTGGGAATATCATCCGCCTTTGCGCGAATACTGGTTGTACTCTTCACCTCATTAAACCCTTAGGTTTTTCGCTTGATGATAAACACATGAAACGCGCTGGTCTTGACTATCATGAATACGCCACAGTTCGCATTCATGAATCTTTTGAAGATTTCTTGATTAGTGAAAAACCCGATCTCACGCGAATGTTCGCCATGACAACACATGGGGCTCACCCATTTGCCGAGTCATCCTTTAAACCTAACGATTGGTTCGTTTTTGGCTGTGAAGGCTCAGGACTTCCTGAAAATGTGCGAGCTCATTTTGCACTAGAACAACGCATCCGATTACCAATGCGTCCAAACAATCGAAGCCTTAACCTCAGCAACGCCGTTGCCGTTACTGTATTTGAAGCTTGGCGTCAAAATAATTACGCTGGCGGTTTATGACCATAGAAAAGTGGGGTAGCTGAAAGCTACCCCACTTTGTTTAATCTAACTCTTTATCAATTCCATGTTCCACAGCATAGATAGCTGCTTGGACGCGACTAGAAAGACCTAGCTTACGTAAGCAACTTTGAACATGAACCTTCACGGTGCTTTCAGCCAAATTCATTGCACGAGCAATTTCTTTGTTCGACACACCACGAGCCAACCACGCTAACGTTTGACGTTCACGCCTCGTTAACGTTGTCGTTTCCATTTCCGTTGTTGCGCGAGGTTCAGGATCCGCTAAACGATTGACAAATTTCGTCATCATCTGTGGCGCAATAATACTTTCGCCGTTATAAGCGGAACGAATAGCGCGCAACAAATAATCCTGATCAATTTTCTTAAGCAAATAGCCTCGAGCACCTAATCGCAAACATTCCGCTAAAGTTTCACAATCCTCACTTACAGTTAGCATCAACACCGCTAACCCAGGATGAGATTCGTGGATTTGCGCCATGGCTTCACAGCCATTCATGCTAGGCATATCAACGTCTAATAAGACCACATCAGGATCAAGTTGCTCAACTAATTTAACCCCTTCTAACCCATCGCTAGCCTCTCCAACGACTTCAAAATCGGGCTGTCTTTGGAGTAAAGCCTTTACGCCACTACGGAATAACGTGTGATCATCGACTAAGAGAATGCGAATTGTTTGCATCATTTTCTGCCTAACATAACCGAAATCTAAACAGATCATTTAATTGTAGCAACATCATGCTACGAATCAAAGACTCCTTTCGACCTAAACAAAAAGCAACCGAAAGGTTGCTTTTTGTTTATTCACATTCCCTACAAATTAGGCCTGCGCCTGAGCAGCTGCAGCTTCGGCCTGTGCCTGAGCCAAACGCTGTTGATAAAGCATTTCAAAGTTAACTTCTGGCAAATGAACCGGAGGCACATTAGCTCGATTCATCAGGTCAGCCATATTGGCACGCAAATACGGATAAACCATCGAGGGGCAAACCACATTCGTGACATGTTGCAAGGTTTCAACCGGCAAACCGCTAATCGCAAACATACCAGACTGAGTGCTTTCGACCAAGATAATGACCTTGTCGCCAGCCTTGACGGTGATCGTCCCACGAACCGTAACATCAAAAAGTCCTTCCGCAACAGCTCGCTGACCCACTTCAAATTTGATGTCAACTTGGGGCTGTTCCTGCTGAGGCTGCATCAAAATGTCAGGAGCATGAGGCATTTCGAGAGAAGCGTCCTTCAGATAGCGACGCTGAAGCTGGAACACGGGTTCCGGCGCCGCTTCCTGCTGCGGTTGCTGATTTTCCTGAGTCTGAGCGTTTTCGTTTTCTGCCATTTTTGTTCCTTGCCCGAACACCATATTGAGTTCGGAAAAAATAAAAATATCGATGCTCTCAAAGCACCTTCTTTAAATATGGGGATCGTTCCTGGTTATTCAAGAGGCATCTTTGCCTGTTGCCAAGCCAAAATACCACCCTCTAAAATCACCACTTGCTTAAAACCTACCCCACGCAACAAACGTGCAATCGGTCGAGCACCATTACCAGTACGATCCACTAAAACCACTGGACGTTCCTTATCCAATTTCCCTAAAGCGTGCTGAATCTGATCTGCAGGGATGTTCTTAGAATTTGAGATATGCCCCTTTGAAAAATCACTAGCCTTTCGAACGTCAATAATCTGAGCCCCCTGACGATTAATAAGGGTCGTTGCCTGAGCAGGAGTCACTTCAGGACCATAACGTCGATCGTTAATCATCGGCAACAAAAGACCAAGGATCGCAATCACAATAACTGCGATCAATAAACTATTGTCAATAAGAAATTGAGTCATTTTTATCTTTAATGTGAAGACACTGTTCTGCAAAAAGTTAACTTTGCTTTGTGCAAGCGAATTTTATAATTGTAGACGAAGGCTACGCTCGTCTGAAACAAGGAAAAACGTCAATTCCTCAGTCTGAATCAAAGAAATCACTCAAAGTCCATTTTTTAACAGTCTCCTCACTACGCGCTAGATAACCACCTCGGCATCAAAAATCCAAGTCGAAGCATCTGTTGCTGAATTCTGAAGGAACTGATCACGTATTTGGGACATCGAGAATCCCCAGATCAACGCCTATGTCAAACAATAGACTCTTCTAAAAAGTGGGAAGCTAAATTTTCTTTTTAAAGAACGAACTTCTACCAAGGCGGGAAAATAACCTCCATCTAGAATTTCTCGTTATGATTGACTGAAATGGAAGGAAAATTTCTGATTTTTTGCACTTCTTCTACGGTTAAAGATTGTGTTCACTCGTTGTTCTAAAGTTTTATGCATTTCATGTCTTTTGGGGTTAAGTTGGGTGTTGCCTAACAATCAATCTTATGATGCATATGCAGCAACACAAACACAGCAACACAAAGCATCAAATCACCAACGCAAAAAATCTTCCGTTCGAGAAAAAGCTCGAGTTGAAGGTCAAAAAGCCAATGTGGAGCAAAAACTTCACACCCTGCAAGCTGAGTTGATGGCCAAAGAAGCCAAAAGTGAAGAAGCAAGTCAAGCTCTACAAAAAGCCGACCTCGCTATCTCAAAAGCAAATAAAAAACTTCGTAACTTACGGGAAGATAAGCGACAGGTCGAAAAAGAATTACATAGACTGCAATTAGACAATTCGAATATTGCGACTGATTTATCAGATGCAACCCTGCTTGTTGAACAAATTTCTAAAGCGCAATTCGTCAATAGTCAAAGAAGTCCTTGGCAATCATTAATCAATGGGCAAAATCCAAGCGGACTCTCTACAGACAAGGCAATCCTTGTATACCTTTCTCAAAAGCAAAGACAGGCAATCTCTCGTCTTGAAAATCGTCAAAGTATCATCCAAAACTTAGCAGAACGACATCAGAAACAACATCGAGAACTTGCAAGAATTCAGCAGGAGGAAGAAGCAGAACGCAAAGAGCTTTTAAAAGAAAAAAGAGATCGACAAGAGGCTTTTGGCAAGTTGCAATCAGAGATTAAAACGGACCAAACCCGTTTGGAGAAGCTGAAGAAAGATCAAGCCCGACTCGGCGCACTTGTCGCAAGTCTCGATGCCCAAATTGCTAAAGAACAACGCGAGCAAGAAGAAGCCGCTAAGCGTAAGGCTATTCGTCGTCCCAACAAAAACACACAAAACGCGAACTACACACCTCAAGTTGGTAATTTTGGTCGTTTAAAAGGCCGTCTAACTCCTCCCGTAAAAGGTAAGATCATTGGTCGGTTTGGACAAGAACGCCAAGATCAAGCAGGCGCAACCTGGCAAGGCCTCAAAATTCGTGCCTCTGAAGGCACCGATGTCGTCGCCTGTGCATCAGGTAAGGTCGTCTTTTCAGATTGGTTACGTGGATTCGGCAATCTCCTCATTATTGATCATGGCAACACCTATATGTCTGTTTACGCCAACAATGAAGCTTTGTTTAAGAGCGTTGGAGACAAAGTAAAACAAGGCGAAACAATTAGTTCTGTCGGGACATCTGGAGGCCTTGGCGAGCCTGGCTTATACTTTGAAATTCGCTATAAAGGTAAGCCTATAAATCCCAAACCATGGTTAAAACCTTGGTCTTAAAATCTACCTTGTCAGCAATACGCTTATCTACATCAAACATATCCAATGAGCAAGTTTCGAACTTTTACCCTGCTCGGCATGGGCTTATGTGCGGGGGTTCTTTCGACTATCGGCATCAGTGCCTATGCCGAAAAGCAATCTCAACCTCTCCCATTGATGGAAATCCGTCAATTCACGAGCGCCTTCAATGCCATTAAAGATTTTTACGTCGATGATGTTTCGGATGCCAAACTTCTTCAATCCGCCTTGGAAGGTATGGTGAGCGGACTTGATCCTCACTCAAGCTTCCTCGATGTAGATGGCTACAAAGATATGGCTGAGAGTACACAAGGCTCTTTTGGTGGACTGGGTCTTGAAGTAACTAAAGATCCAGCTGGTGTCCGCGTGATTTCTCCCATTGATGACACGCCTGCTGCCAAAGCGGGTATGCGCGCTGGGGACATCATCACCCGTATTGACGGTAAATCCATCGCAGACATGTCACTGAACGCTGCGGTGAAATTAATGCGCGGAGAACCTAATACCAAAATTGAACTTCAGGTAGCACGTAAAGGCGCACAAAAGCCCTTAACGTTTAATCTCACTCGCGCAATCATTCGTACACAATCAGTGAAAATGAAGCTCCTTGGGGAGGATCTGGGTTACATTCGCATTTCGCAATTCCAAGAGCGTACAACCGAAGATCTTGCCAACTATCTGAATGAGCTAGACAAAAAACAGCATCTATCTGGGTTAGTTCTCGACCTCCGCAACGATCCAGGTGGCTTGCTTCAGGCTGCTATTGGTGTCTCAGCGGCCTTCTTACCAAAGGGAACCACCGTTGTATCGACTAAAGGACGTCAATCTCATTCGGACTATACCTTTACCGCCTCTGAGGCCGATTATCGATCAGGCAACGCTGTTAAAGCGTTGGCCACAATAACACCGCAAGCCAAAAAAGTGCCTATGGTGATATTGATTAACTCCTCTTCTGCCTCAGCTTCCGAAATTGTTGCAGGTGCTTTGCAAGACCATAAACGCGCCACCATTATGGGGGACAGGTCTTTTGGCAAAGGCTCTGTTCAGACCATTCTGCCTATGAAATTTGGCGATAAGACCGTGGCGGTTAAATTAACGACTGCTCGCTATTACACACCATCAGGAAAATCTATTCAGGCTCGAGGCATTACACCTGACATCTATGTCGACGATACGCCAAAAGGCAACTATCCTTCTTTCCAAATTCGTGAGGCTGATTTAACCCATCACCTTCAAAACCAAGAGGATGGTTTAGATGAAGAAGAAGCACTGCAGAAACTGCCTTACGATGGGGATGAAACAGAAATTCCTGACTATCAATACATGTTTGGCGACGATAAAGATTGGCAACTCCAACAAGCCATTCGTTATCTCAAAGGGCAAAAAGTCGAGGCTTCTCCATATCGAGGCAAACCTCGTGACCTTGTGAAAAAACTTAAAGCCGCTGAAAAATCAGCAAAAGAATCTGCCCAAAAGTAGAACTCTTTCGCAACAACAAAGGGGCGTTAACGACATTAGTTAACACCCCTTTCTGTTATGAACAGGTTTTACGGTCTCAACAAAACCGACAACTCATAAGCCCCTTTAATTTCTGGTTTGATTTTAAATCCTGATAAAACAAATCGTTGCCATTGTCCTAAAACGTAAGCCATAAGTAGCTTTGAACGACCAGAAGCATCAAAATCAGCGGGGATTTCATGCTGAGCAATAGCCGCTCTAAATCCTTGTTTCAAAGCATTTTCTAAAGCAGCATGAACATGGTTTATACGCTCCGTCAATTTTGGCGTTTCGTAAATCAATACCTGTCCCGTCATAATGCGAACTAACCCACGGTTTGTTTCAGCAAACTTCAACATAACCGTAAGCATCGCCTCCACCTGAGCCAACCCAGATAACTTTTCTGTTGATCGAATTTGAGAAGTTAAACTCAGTAAGCTCTCTTCGACAAAGTCGATTAACGCATCAAATATCGCAGACTTACTATCGAAATAACGATAAAGTAACCCTTCGCTTATTTCCAAAGACGACGCAACTCGTGCAGTTGTAATTTTCTCTAAATTTGGTTCTTCAAGCATTGCGGCTACCACACGCAATACATCTACCTTTCTCTCACAGTTCGAACGACGTTTGATCAAGGCCGCTTTTGAAGTTTCTGACATAGCGATAACTGGAATTTCAATTAAAAGTCTTTGAACTTTAACTCAAAGTTGATCAGAAAGTGGGCTCAAACGGTGCCCATGCCATTGACCGACCCATTTGCTGATAAAATGATTGCAATTTAGTATCAATCTCGAGAAGACGCTCCGCCTGTTCACTCACTTGCGTCTGAATCATCGTGCGAATGTAACTCTTCCACGAAGTATTCTGAGGTTCATAGTACAAAACTGTTGCCATAGGATCGAGACCAGCCGTCTTTTTAGCAATATCAATGGCATCGTATATGCCGCCCAAGCGGTCAGCTAAACCATATTTAACTGCCTGTTTCCCTGTCCAAACACGACCTTGAGCCAAGGACTCCACTTGCGCCAAATCCATATGCCTTGACTGCGCAACTAAGCGCTTAAACTCAGCATAGGTACGCATAACACCACCTTCAATCAAACGACGTTCCACTAAAGAGGGTTCAGCAGTAAACATGCCAACATCAGCTAAAGGCGTGGTTCGATAACCACCGCGGCCAATCTCGAACTCTGACATGAGTCTCTCAGCTCGTACAGACATCGAAAATACACCAATGGATCCCGTGATGCTCAATGGATCAGACACAATTTGATTGCCCGCAGTGGCAATCCAATAGCCGCCTGAAGCTGCAACATTCCCCATTGAAACAATGATTGGTTTATTGGTTTCTTTATGAAATTTCTCTAACCGAGCACGAATTAATTCCGAAGCCAATGCATCTCCGCCTGGACTATTAATTCTTAACACCAATGCTTGAATTTCAGGATTGGCTTGCACCTCATCAATTAACACATTAAATGTTTGAGGAGTGACACCACCTAAGTCAGGCATTGACGATATTTCGCCTTCTGCCACAACTACAGCGACCGCCCCCTGCGTACTTGTTGACACGGACTTCGACATTAAATATGTCGGCATATCCACATGAGTTACGACACCGCCACGGCTATACTTTTTCTCTACAGCAGAAAGAAAATCGTCCTTTGTTTCCAAGGCATCCACTAACCCAGCATCAAAGAACATCGTTGCCAACGAAGCATCCTCTACACGGCTATTGACAATTTGCTGAATCAAACAATCAACCGTACCCTCCTCCATGCCTCTACGCTTTTCAATGCCCTTGACTAACGTCTGCCAAGCATCATCCATATAGCTCTTCTGAGCCATCAAACTTTCACTAGAAGGAGCTCCTGAGGTAAAAATTTCTGGAGCACTTTTAAAGGCACCAGCTTTATGCACTTCAACTTCAATCCCAATGGACTTAAACAATCTACCCCAATACAAAGACGTGGCAGACAAACCTTTTAAGCCCACATTCCCCATCGGATGAAGCCCAACATGGTCAGCATGAGACACAATCAAATATTGTGATTGTGAAAATGAATCACTCCACACCCAGACTTGTTTACTAGACCTTTCTCGATATCTATCAATAGCCGCTCCAATTTCTCGAGCACTTGCCATACCTACACCGGCCATTTCGTCGACATTCAAAATGACCCCTGCAACTCGTGGATCTGTTGCAGCTACATCTAACGTCTGCACAATATCGCTCAACCGTGTATCCATACTTAATGGTTGAGCCATCATCATCGTCATTACTGAAGGGGAATCCTCTGGGATTGTGTCCTTCACCTCTCCTACGATATCAATAGTCAACAACGTTCCTTCTGGCACGTTTTTGTGTTGTGTTCCATACCAACCAGCAATCACAAACGCCACGATGACTAATAAAAACAGGACGTTAACAACCAAACGCCGAAAACCATCTAACAGCCTGTAAGCCTTCAAAATACGAGCAAACATGTTGTTACTATCTCTTCAAAAAAGGAAGTTCGCGAATATGGGTAATACTATGATCAATAAATGGCAATGCATATCGATTTGCCAATTTTCCATGTCTTTGCCGATACCCCGTACACCACACTGTACGAAGGCCCACTTCATGAGCGCACTTCAAATTCATAACACTGTCATCAACTAGCGTCGCATGACAAGGTGCCACCCCAAAACGTCGACATGTTTGTACCAACATCAAACGACTGGGCTTTGGCCTCCACTCGCCTAAAGCCTTCATGTCAGTACTTGTTACCATGCCATCAATCACAGAATTCAACTTCAAGCACCTTAAAATGCGTTCAGCATAATTTCTAGGACCATTGGTAAAGACAACTTTTTTCCCCGACAACTGGCGTAGCACACAGGCTGGATGTTGATCATGGCGGACAAAAGGTGCGAGGTCGAAATCATGGGCAAATGATAAAAATTGAGTAGGTTCAATCCCGTGATGACGCCATAAACCCAAAAACGTTGCCCCATACGTCGCCCAATAACGAGTTCTCAGATCTGATGCTTCATCATCTGTGACTCCTAAGTGCTTCACGATGTATTCATTCATTCGCAGATGAATGCTATACAACATGCCAGCAGAGGCTTCGAAAAGCGTATCGTCCAAATCTAACAACCACAATTTGCTCATGGCTCTCTTCATAAGAAAAAACTCGACAATCGTTAACCGTTGAGGAAAACAACTGTCGAGTTTATCAGTTCTGATCTGTTCTTCTCTTAGAGAAGAACAGCATCAAACATCTTCTTCGGATTAGTCTCCGTAAAGCTTCTGCTTGAGTTCACGTCGTTGCTGAGCTTCTAAAGACAAGGTCGCCGTCGGGCGGGCTAACAAACGAGCTACCCCAATAGGATCTCCCGTTTCTTCGCAGTACCCGTAGTCGCCATCATCGATACGCTTGATAGCGGCCTGCACCTTTTTGAGGAGCTTACGTTCACGGTCGCGTGTACGAAGCTCAAGAGCATGCTCTTCTTCAATCGTGGCACGGTCGGCCGGATCGGGAACGATGGTCGTTTCTCGCAAATTCACAGTCGTCTGATCCGCATTAGCGCGAAGTTCAGCTTCCATGGACTGGAGGCGATGCTTAAAGAAAGCTAACTGACGATCATTCATGTAGTCGTCTTCGGACATCTGAAGAAGTTCGTCAACTGTAAGTAAAGTCGTTGTGCCCATCACTTCGTCTTCTATTGAAATGTTTGCATAACAGAGCCCTATCCAAAAACAGGGCAATTGGTGAATAAGGGGTTATACAGGAAAATCCATCACTTTGCTAGGATTCAACATCCTTTTTCTTTGAGGAAATTCCCTCACTCCCCCTTTTTAGGTCGTAAATCCTACGCCAAACAGGTGGCTAAACCACGGCAAATGGCTTCTTCCGGCAGATTTCGACCAATGAACACCAACTTAGAAAATGGCTTTCTATCACCCCAGGTGTCCAACACGTCGCTCACAGCAAGCATATGCACCCCCTGGAAGACAACGCGTCGATCAGTACCCTCAAGATAGAGAACACCTTTGTATCTCAGCATATCTTGCCCATAAACGCTCGTTAACGAAGCAATATAGCGTTCCAACTTCATTGGATCGAAAGGACGTTCGGACTCATAGACAAACGAATGAATGTCATCATTATGGTGATGCATGTGATGATCGTTATTAAAAAACGCTGGATCCACATCTAAAACATCATTCATGTTAAATCCAGTGATATTTAACACTTCATCAACTGGGCAATCACCCATATTGACTCGCTTAATCGGCGCTCTTGCATTCATGGAACGTAAGCGCTGCTCTAAAGCCGTAATATCTTGCTCATCACAGAGATCGGTCTTGGATAATAAGATACGATCCGCAAACCCAACTTGGTCTCGAGCTGCGGCTTCCGTATCTAAAGTTTCACCACCATGCTTACAGTCCACCACGGTAACAACGCCATCTAAACGGAAGAACGTTGCAACAGCATCATCCATAAAGAACGTCTGAGCAACAGGACCAGGATTAGCAACACCGCTTGTTTCAATCACAACATAATCAAACGCGATTTCGCCCTTTTGCCTACGAATCCTTAAGTCTGTTAACACACGAGAAAGATCCCCGCGGATCGTGCAACACACGCAACCATTGTTCATATTGACAATCTGCTCGCGATCGCTCTGCACTAGGAGATCGGTATCAATATTTTCCTTGCCAAATTCGTTTTCGATAATCGCAATCTTGTAATTGTGGTTCTCGTTCAAAATTCGGTTCAGTAATGTTGTCTTCCCAGCACCGAGGAAGCCCGTCAAAATGGTGACAGGAATATCAGGCGCTTGTTCTTCTACGACCATGATCAATTCCTTCTTTTGTATTCAGGGTGGGCTTTGGGCCCACCCTTTTTTCTTAACTCACAACTCAATCACACAACGACTAGAAAGGGCGAACCAAAAGATGTAAACCCTTTAAGTACTCACCTTCTGGGTACGTCATCAACAGTGGGTGATCTAAGCCTCCCCCGAAACGACCGATAGCCCAAGCATCAACCTTGGCGTCAAACACTGCCCCAGCAATGATTTTTTGGAATAAATCCACGTCAACCGCTCCCGAGCAAGAGAACGTAAAGAGTTGACCACCTGGATTCAATAATTTCAGTCCATTCAAATTGATGTCTTTATAAGCTCGCGCCGCACGGTCAACGTGATGATGGTTGGAAGCAAACTTTGGAGGATCCAAAATCACCAAATCAAACTTCTCTCCCGCATCTCTCAACTTACGCAGATACGTAAACACATCTTCGCAAACAAATTTCGCAGAAGTACCATCAAAGCCATTACGCTTAGCGTTGGCCGCTGCCATATCCAAGGCTTCTTGAGAAGAGTCAACCGACACTACTTCGGCTGCGCCGCCCTTTAATAAAGCCAAAGAAAAACCACCGGTATAGCAGAAGCAATTTAAAGCACGCATGCCTCGACCATTTTTGCGTTTAAATTCTTCCGCTACCTTTTGAGCGGTCAATCGGCTTTCCCTTTGGTCTACATAGAACCCTGTCTTGTGGCCAATACGGACATCAACCCCATATTTAACGCCATCTTCAACCACCTCAATCGCGACAGGTGGCTCTTCTCCTCGAAGTAATTCACTTCTAATCGGTAAGCCCTCACGCTGTCGCGTTGCAGCATCTGAACGATCGAAAATCGTTTGTGCGCCCGTAAGCTTCATCAACAAATCTGCGATTAACTCACGATGAGCTTCAACACCAGCCGATTGGAATTGAGTAACCAAGCATTGGTCATATTGATCCACGATCAGCCCGGGTAAACCATCTGCTTCGCCAAAAATGAGACGAATAGCATTAGTACGCTCGCGCAATCCTTCACGCGCCAAAATGGCATCGCTTAATTTTTTCTCGAACCATCGTGCATCGATAACATCGTCCACCTTAAAGGACCAACAACGTGCGCGTAATGTAGAAGCTGGAGAATAAGCAGCCCAGGCCAAGAAACGACCATCGGCACCTACAACTCGAACAGTTTCACCACTTTGCGGCTTTCCTGTGACTTTATGTACCGCTGTGTCGTAAATCCACGGATGACGTCTCAACAGAGAGCGTTCTTTACCTTTCTTTAAAATTAAATCAATCATGGCTTATGCCTTCAGGAATGGTTATGACACCATTGAAAACTGTTTGAGCTGGTCCAGTTAAATAAACTGGTGCATTCGGAACCGTTAATCCATCCCAATGGATCGTAAGGTTTCCACCTCGAGCTTCTAATGTTACTTCGTTATCGAAGTATCCTCTTCGTATGCCTTCGACTGCAGCAGCACAAGCTCCCGTGCCGCACGCTAACGTCTCACCAGCCCCTCTTTCCCATACACGGAGCTTGCCCCACTTTCTAGAAACTACCTCTAAAAACCCTACATTGACACGTGCGGGAAACGACGCAAAATGTTCTAACTTTGGTCCGACTTCAGTGACAGGGGCGGTTTCTACACTCTCAACATGAATCACAGCATGTGGATTTCCCATTGAAACCGTTGAGAACCACACATCATGGTCATTCAAAGACGCACAATAAAGTGGAGCATTCCCTTCTTGTTGGACTTTTAAATGCGATGACAAGAATGGCAAATCCTGAGGTTGATGCCTGGGGACACCCATATTCACTGTCACTCGACCATCATCCTTAATTTCAGGCTCAATAATTGCCTTCATGGTTTCGACGCGAATCACTCGCTTATCAGTCAAACCCGCCTCACGGACAAAAACAGCAAAACAACGAGCACCGTTACCACATTGCTCTACTTCACCACCATCGCAATTAAAAATCCGGTACTTGAAATCAACATTGTCTAAATGGGACTTCTCTACCAATAGAACTTGATCTGCCCCAATACCAAATCGACGGTCTGCAAGATATCGAATAAATGCAGGATTAGGATCAATCGTTTGACGAATACCGTCTAAAACAACGAAATCATTCCCTGCTCCGTGCATCTTCTTAAAAAAAACTTCTTTCATTTTGCAAGTCTTTTTAATAGAGTGAGCGCTCACCCTCGGGTCTAGTTTTAAACCGACGATGAACCCAAAGGTACTGATCAGGATAAGCGCGAATCCACTCTTCCAACTCCTGATTTACGCGTAACGTATCAGCCTCAAAATCTTTAGTTGGAAAGTTTTCCCATGGTTTAGAAATGATGACATGGTATCCATGATCTGTCATCGTAGCAATACACCAAAAGACTTTCGCTTTTGTCACTCTAGCTAGGCGTGACACCATCGGTAACGTGGCCGCTTTTACACCAAAGAACGGAACAAAAATCGAATTTTTAACGCCATGATCCATATCGGGCAAATAGTAAAAAGGAAGACCTTCTTTCATTGCACGCAATACTGGACGGAGGTCGCTTGTATCACTTTTAGCTATAAGAACAGGATCAGAAAAGCGTTTCCTTCCCTTTAACACAGCCTCATCCCAGGCTGGATTACTTTGCTTTTGATAAAGAGAAACACCGCGAATATAAGTATTTAAAGCAATCCCCGCTGCATCTAACCCCGCAAAATGAGGAGCAACTACGATGACGGGTCCTTCGGACGCGTTATCCAACAAATTTTCAAGACCTTCAAAAGTGACAAACTTTTGAATTTCTTCTTTATCTGCCTCCCACAAAGTCCCATGATCAATAGCCGCTCTTGCTAAACGCACATAAACCCGACGAGCTAACGCCTTTCGCTCTTTGGCTGGCATCTGAGAAAAACACAACTTCAAGTTGGTAGTAATTACTTTTCTACGCTTAGGGATTGCCACCCATAATAAAAAAGCCGCGACTCGTGCCAAACCCTCACGGATCGACATGGGAACGTATTTCATACTACGAACCCACGCTATCCAAAATTTGGAAAACAACATAGTCACTTATTCGTCTCCTTTTTGAAGGGATGTGCGCCAGCGGGGACTTTATAACGGTTATAGCTCCACGCATATTGTTCGGGCATTCGTCTAATGATCTCTTCTATCTTTGCATTCATAGCAACCGCATCTTCGTGAAGCACACCTGTCAATGGTTCATCCCAACGTTCCGCCTCCAAATGCCACCCATGACCTGAACGTACACCCCATGCAAAAATGCGAATCGCATCAAACTGTTTAGCAACACGAACAGGAAGTGTCATCGTATAAGCTGGACGTCCAAAAAAGTCAGCCCAAACCCCCTCACCTTTAGAAGGCGCCTGATCGGGTAAAGCACCAAAGGTATGACCCTGCTTGAGATTACGAATAACACGCTTTACACCGACAATCGTCGTTGGACAAGCCTCAATACCTGGTGCTTGCCGTGCCTCACCGACCAACTTTCGCAATATACCTACCTTAGGTGGACGATAAAGCACTGAAATTTTTCTACCTGTTTCTTTATAAAACGTGGCCGCCAACCAAACAGGAAGAACTTCAAAACATCCAACATGAGGTGTCATGAAAACAATCGGCCTTTTACTGGCCATAGCTTCCTTTACCATCGCGTAGGTGTCTTCAGAGATAGTGATCTTGGAGAGAACCGTATCCGCAGGTCGATACCAAACCCACAAGCTTTCTAATGCCTGTCTACCTGCATTACGTCCTACTCTTTCAAATAAGTGAGGATCAGAGTACCCAGCTTGCTCCAAATTTTCCTTGGCTCTCTCTCTAAGTTCAGAGGACAACTTAAATGTCATGCCACCGAGCGCCGCTCCCATCACCTGTAAAAAACGAAGTGGGAGCCTGGAACACAGTTTCAACAACCAATACATGTCACTTCCAATAATTGCACTTCGATTTTTTTTATTTTATCGAATTCCCATCTATTCCCCCACTAGAAACAGGGCGATTGCATGAATTATTCCTTGACTTCATGCAATAAATGTCGTAAGTCCATCACCATTGCTAGCGTTTCTAGTGCTCCAGAAGGTGTCGAACAGAGTCGCTGCAACGTCTTCACCGAGAATGATTGATTCTGAGTGCGGAACACTTTTTGAGCTGTCTTCAGTGTATTCAACGCGATCTTGTTGAGTGTCACTCGATTGGTAAGATAGTTTTCATTGGTTGCCTGAATTCGATCCTGGTTGAACGAAACGTCTAACTGCCAGTGAAGCTTGTTTTCGATTGTCCAGTGTTGCCTGATTGTGGTCAGGGCTTTATCTGCAATATTTTGCGCTTCAAATGCTAAGGAACTTATGAAATATCTTGTCTCTTGAGATCCAAGATCTGATTTGTTCTTTTGTTCAACGGTAATTGTAGCTTTGATGACGCAACCGCCTTCAAGACCAGCCCATTCCTATAGAAAACGCTTGCTCAATAAATTCGCTGGCAATACGCTCACTGTGCGTTCCTCGATTCGACCGTGATCGCAATCAAAGGAACGAGCCGTCCCAATTCGCGATTCTTCAGCAGCCTTGAACAAATAGCGTACCTCTTTAGACAGTTTAGGATTGTTTTCCTTGAGCACCAGGCAATACAGTGCCTTTCGTTGGTGAAGAAACTCTTCACTTTGCGTTGAGTATTCATCGCATCAGCTGTCAGAAGATCACCTGGATGCAGATCAAAAGATTTAAGCAAATTGATAACACGAGTGATTTCGTTCTCTTTTTCGTTAATGAGCAAATGCGAAATCACAAGCCCATTAGACGAGTCATACGCGTTGAAAATATATCGTCCTCTAACAGCCTTATCGGTTTTTGAAGCTTGTACTGCCTGTCCATCAATATGAAGCATACGGCTATGCGCTTGTACAACCAATGGTGTGGCTAGATCTTGCAAAACTTTCGTGAATTCTGTGCGATCGATAAGTCGAAGCAATCGATTAATCGTGTCATGCGAAGGTACATCTTTTGGAAAATCTTCAAATAGTTCGGAGAGTTCGGCAAGATGCTGACGCCAATAAACTACAATGATAACCGCGCTAGTCTCTCCAACGAAACAAGCTAATAACGTTAAAGCAAGAATGGATTCCAATGGAAATAAAATCTTGCCAGTCTGGCGAGGATCAGGGACTGTTTTGGCTATCTCTTGAATTTTTTGAGCCGCAACCTTTGACTCTTCTTGCGGGGAAGACATTGGTTTAGATTGCGTAAGCGTTTGTTTACTCTGCGCTTCGAGTTCGGCTTTCTTTTTAGAAAGCTCGTTGATTTCTTGTTGTTTTAACCAAGACGGACTGTAGGCAAACTCACCATTTCTAATACTGCCGAGCGCTTGGTTTTCGGATTGTATACATGCGCAAGATCGCGATACACATAGTAACGACCGCTACGTTCGTTCCAATAGATACCGTAACCACCCTTCTTTATAG
>OGQF01000730.1_pt1 | contig 26237 bp, 20 predicted proteins | sample 1553141 | NCBI WGS metagenome assembly OGQF01 (sample SAMEA2580005, study PRJEB22360) | human gut metagenome | biome: human gut; feature: human-associated habitat; material: faeces | place: Denmark | collected 2008/2010
GGTGCCGAGAACGCCGTTGCTGATCGGAGGCGCCATCAGCTGGTATGTAGGAAGCCGCAGCAAAGACCAGGCATTGAATACGGCCCGTTTGGAAAAAGGAACATTACTTGCATCCGGTTTCATCGCAGGTGGTGCCTTGATGGGAGTTATCAGCGCAGCTTTACGTTTCGGTGGCATCAACCTGCTGAACGAAAAATGGTTGGAAGGAAACTTTGCCGAACCGCTGGCTGTTGTAATGTATATTGCATTGATGGCTTATCTGGCGATAAGTTCATTGAGCGCGAAAAAAGAATAAGATAAAGAATGGATGCACCGCTAGTTAATGTTGGGATTATGACGGGGAAGGCTCTCTCTTTCGTATTCAATGGAGAATATATCCATACGGAGAGCAGTTCCTTCCTGACGGGAGAACAACGCGCGTTGTTTGTAAACGGAAATATCGTGTATAACGGCAAGCTCTACAAGGAACTTTTCTTTGAACCGGCTTCGCCCCAATCATCGTTTGACCTGAAAGCTGTGACAATCGGAGTGGACTTCCACTGGCAACGCCAGGAAGACCAACGCTTCAAAGGAGCACTGAACCTGGTGGCAACGAATGACGGGATTGTTGTAATCAACAGTATTGACGTTGAAGAATATCTGACAAGCGTGATTTCGTCTGAAATGAGTGCCACAGCATCAAAAGAGTTGTTGAAGGCACACGCCGTAATCTCCCGCAGCTGGCTACTGGCGCAGATAGAAAAGAATTTCCGCCTGGGTAACGCTTCGGAAAAATATGAGAGTTGCCATCGCGACAATAACCAATTAATCCGTTGGTACGACCGCGAAGATCATACCATGTTCGATGTGTGTGCCGACGACCATTGCCAGCGTTACCAAGGCATAACCCGTGCCTCTACCGCAATCGTACAGGAAGCGGTCCACGAAACACGCGGCGAGATACTGACCGATGGCGAATCCATCTGCGACGCACGTTTCTCTAAATGTTGCGGAGGCGTGACCGAGCAGTTCGAACACTGTTGGGAGCCGGTGCCCCACTCCTATCTGACAGTTGTACGGGACAGTAAAGAAACTTCTTATCCCGACCTGACCGACCCGATTGAAGCGGAAATGTGGATACGTAATTCTCCTAACGCATTTTGCAACACAACAAAGAAAAAGATACTCAGCCAGGTCTTGAACAACTATGATCAGGAAACGATAAATTTCTATCGCTGGAAAGTGTCTTACACCCAGGATGAGTTGTCCGAACTGATTCATCGTAAAAGCGGCATCGACTTTGGCGAAATACAAGACCTGGTACCATTGAAAAGAGGAACTTCCGGACGTATCGAAGATTTACAGATGGGGGAACCCCGCCGTATTTATACTATCGGCAAGGAACTGGAGATACGGCGCACTTTATCGGAAACCCATCTGTACAGTTCCGCCTTTGTGGTAGACAAAGAAGATATACGCGTTCGTATTCCCCAACGTTTCGTACTGACGGGTGCCGGCTGGGGGCATGGCGTAGGACTTTGCCAGATAGGTGCAGCCGTCATGGGTGAAAAAGGATATGCTTATACAAAAATACTGGAACATTATTTCCGGGGAGCATTCATAGAGAAAAGGTATTAATCTAAAAAGGTCGCTAATCTCACGATAGCGGCCTTTTTTTGTGTTTACCTATCTTTCCGGTTCCTAGTGGAATCCGGTTGTCTTTACTCTCACGAGCTCTAACTGATTACAAAGGAATAAAGAATAAATCAAGAAGACAAACAAAATAGATTAATAAGGATATTTTCCCCACAAAAAAGGGAAAAACACCGATAAAATTCATTAGAACGAACCTGACATACGGTCCACAAACACCCTTATCCGTCCTCTAACGTCCTGCCTGAAAGAAGAAGAAGTTTACATGATATTACATTTTAGCAAATTGTTGTTATCTTTGTATCCGAACGTTCGACAGGGACCAAATACCCTGCTCTACTTAATTAAATACTGGTGAATGAATAGCTATATCATCCTCTCTATAATTGCAATTTACTTTGGCATACTGTTGTTGATTGCCTGGATAACAGGCAGGAAAAGTACAAGTAACGATGCTTTCTTTCTGGGAAACCGTAAATCTCCGTGGTATATCGTATCTATCGGGATGATTGGGACATCGCTTTCCGGCGTCACCTTCGTTTCGGTTCCGGGGATGGTTCGCAGCATAGACATGACTTATATGCAAACGGTTTTCGGATTCTTTTTCGGATATATACTGATTGCCAAAGTGCTGTTACCGCTTTACTATAAATTGAAACTGACTTCTATCTACTCCTATCTGGGTGACCGGATTGGAAAGCGGAGTTATAAAACCGGTGCTTCTTTTTTCCTGCTTTCAAAGATTGTCGGGGCAGCGGCACGGCTTTATCTGGTTGTCCTGATTTTACAGCATTACGTCTTCAGTACCTGGAATATTCCTTTTTGGGTAACTGTTATCATCAGTATTTTTCTGGTTTGGCTATACACCTACCGGAGCGGAATCAAGACTATTATCTGGACGGATACGCTTCAGGCACTTTGCCTGGTTGCCATGCTGGTCGTCATCATCTGGAAGGTGAAAGATGCCATGGACCTGGATATGGGAGGCATGGTGCAAACCCTGACCGAGAATCCCCATTTTCGTATCTTTGAATTCAACGACTGGCACAGCACACAACATTTCGTGAAACAGTTTTTCAGCGGCATCTTTATCACCATCGTCATGACCGGGCTCGACCAGGATATGATGCAGAAGAACCTATCCTGCAAAAGCCTGAAAGATGCACAGAAGAATATGTACACCTATGGTTTTGCTTTCACGCCGGTCAATTTTCTGTTCCTGGCATTAGGTGTATTATTGTTGAGCCTGGCTTCTCAAAAGAATATCGAACTGCCGGCCTTAAACGATGATATTCTGCCGATGTTCTGCACTTCCGGAATCTTGGGGCATTCTATTCTAATTTTCTTTACAATCGGTATCATTGCAGCCGCTTTTAGTAGTGCCGATTCAGCATTAACGGCTTTGACCACCTCTTTTTGCGTCGATATTCTGGGAGTGGAAAAGGAGGAAGCGAACAAGGCTAAACGCACCCGATTGATGGTTCATTTGCTTATCTCTGCTCTGTTTGCCATAATAATCCTTATCTTTAAGGCCGTAAACAGCCGCAGCGTGATTGATGCCATCTATATGATTGCTTCTTATACCTACGGTCCTTTGCTGGGATTATTTGTCTTTGGCTTGTTCACCAAAAAACAACCGCGTGACAAATATGTTCCTTATATATGTATTCTCTCGCCGCTAATCTGTTTCGCAACGGATTACCTGGTGAAACAACATACAGGCTATGCCTTCGGTTACGAAATGCTGATGCTCAACGGAGCCATCACATTCTTCGGGTTATGGGCGGCCTCAGTCAAACACAAAACAATAAAAGTTTAAGAATATGGAAATCAAAAGTGCAGAATTTGTTATCAGTAACACAGACGTAAAGAAATGCCCCGCAGGAAACTTTCCGGAGTATGCCTTTATCGGGCGTAGCAATGTTGGCAAATCCTCCCTTATCAATATGCTGACAGGCAAGAAAGGTCTGGCAATGACTTCACAGAAACCTGGGAAGACATTGCTTATCAATCATTTTATTATCAACAACAACTGGTTTCTGGTCGACCTTCCCGGATATGGGTTTGCTCAACGGGGAAAAGAAGGAAGACAGAATATCCAGCGGATTATCGAAGATTATATCCTGGAACGTGAGCAGCTAACTAATCTATTCGTCTTAATCGACTGCCGCCATGAAGCACAGAAAATCGACCTGGAGTTTATGGAGTGGCTGGGTGAGAACGGAGTTCCTTTCTCCATCATCTTCACCAAAATAGATAAGATTAGTAAAGGCCGTCTACAAGAAAATCTGAAAGCCTATCAGGAAAAATTACTTGAAACGTGGGAAGAGCTTCCCCCTATCCTACTTTCTTCATCCGAGAAAAAAGACGGGCGGGAAGAAATACTTGATTATATCGATACAATAAATAAAAGTTTAAAAGGGTAGCATTATCCGGGAGCGACATGGTGTCGGTTGCACGGAATCGCCACAATTATACCGGAGCGGATACAATCATCCGCTCTGCAAGGTTGCGCTTCACCAAGTATAGTTGCCGTGCAACCACAGCCTCCTGAATAATTTTTCTTTACTTATCTTATGCCGGTTCCAAAAAAATAAATACATTTGTAATTCATCAAAACCGAAAGGAGTAAAGATATGAAAGCAATGGAATTACAGGGTGAACGCCTGGAACTGTTCAACGAAATCATTAACCTTGACACGGAAAGTATCGAGAAAGTAAAGAAGTATATTAAACGTATCGCATCTAACCGATACAAAATATCCCGTACTACTCAAGTGGATGACATTGACATCATCACTGATGAAGAGATTGAAAATGCTATGCGTCCATTATCTTATGAGGAGAAGATAGAAAGCCTTAGGTTGTCGGAGGCCGATCCTGTTTATTATACACAGGAAGAGATGCGAAAAGCTGTTGCTTCATGGAGAAACCTTTAACTATTAAATGGAAACGTCCAGCAAGGAAGAATGCTAGAGTAACTTATGCCTGGTATAAAAAAGAAATGGGCATTAGAGCTGCCGACAAATTCATAAACAGTATTTTAGATACTGTAAACTTACTGGCATTAAATCCTAATATGGGACAACCGATTGAACTGAATACCGAAACATGTAAAAGAAATTATCGTTCCTTCGTAGAACATAAGAACCATAAAATCATTTACTATGTAGAAAAAAAGACAATCTGTATTGCCAACATTTGGTCTAACAGTCAGAATCCGGAAGATTTTAATGAACAACTAAGATAAAAGGAAGCAGTTTCGCTTCCTTTTTTATCTTATATAGCCTTACAACGCCTCTCTTATCTTCTCCACCATCTCCTTGTACTCCTGTTCCGATAGATAAACTTTCTGCGGATTCATTGTGAATGTTCCTCCGAAATCGGGACCATCTTCATATTTAGGGGCCAGATGAAAATGCAGATGCGACAGCTTATCGGAATAAGCACCGTAATTTATCTTTTGCGGATTGAATACTTTCTGCATGGCACGGGTTACTTTTACGACATCTGCCATAAATGCATTCCGTTCGTCATCGCTCAGCATATTCAAATCGTGCACATGCTCTTTATAGGCAACCAGGCAACGGCCATAATAAGTCTGTTCCTTGAAAAGAAAAAGCCGGGAGACTGATAAAGGAGCTATTTCGATCATCAAATCATCTAAAGTCTGATTGTTCGTGCAATACAAACAATCTTTGGGATCACTTAAATTCATGTTATATCAGATTTATTTATAATGGGCGCTAAAGTAAACATAAAGCCCGGTAAAAACAAGAAACTTTTACCGGGCCTTTCCGAATATTTTAAATCAGCATCTTAGTAACTGATCTTACAACCTATGAAATAACTGCGGGGAATACCCGGACCATAAATATAGCCGGCATCCCGTTTCTCATATTTATCAAAATCATCCTGATAAGAATTAAAGATATTCTGAACACCTGCATTTACCTGCAAAGTAACAGATTTATAAAGAGGAAAATCATACGCCACCTTTACATTCAGGTCGAAGAAGTCCTTCGTTTTCTCCTCCCTGTCTTCCGGGATATAACCGGCCAGGTGCTGAACCAGCATGCTACCGGTATAAGTACCGGTCAACGAAGCCGTCAACCGCTTCACCGGGGTAAATGAAGAAGTGAAATAACCATATACATCCGGCGAACGGAACATCTTTTTCTGAGGTGCCAGATTCTCATTCTCACTCCAACTCTCCGGTTCTTTGTAACGGCTGCGCTGGATAGTTGCGCCTGCCTGAATCTGCATCCATGAATAGACGGCTTTTGCCTCCAGGTTTATTCCCATCACACGAGCACCTTTCCCATTACGACGTTCCATCAACAAGTTATTATCATTGTCGCGCCCTATCTCTTCAAGGATGAAGACATTACGCAGGTCTGTGTAAAAACCTTCTACCAGGAAATTAGTCTGTACCGGACCGAAACGACGGTAAAAGTCGGCAGAGGCACTGATACTTTGCGAGTTCTCTTCTTTCAGGTCCGGAGATATCTGGATGATCGCCACATCGCCGCCGACTGCCGTAATATGCAAATCCTCGTCAAAAGCCTGAGGAGCACGGAAACCACTCGAATAAGACAGACGCAGGTTTATATCGCTGGTCGGATTAAAACGCACATTGGCACGCGGACTGAATATCGCATGGTCTATCAAATTATGCTTGTCCATCCGTGCACCGATCAGGAAACTCCATTTCTCATTCTTCCATTCGTTTTGCAGGAAAACGCTACCGATATGTACAGTCTGCTCGATCGTGCGGTGATAGCCTAACATCTTATCCTGCAAATCGTCATAGTTATATTCGGCACCTCCCGTAAACTCGGCCGGCATGAAAAGACATTCATCCCATTCATAGGAATACTGCGCTCCTCCGACAAAGGTCATATCCGTTGTGCTGCCATAAGCATTCGGGTTCTTGTCTGCGCCATAATAACTGTTTCTTTTTGTATGCTGGGCAGAAGTATACACATTCAGACGATGCTTATAATCCTTTGAAAACAAATCGAATTTCAAGCCGCCGCCATTGATGTTATGTTCGGTCTGCTCGGCAATATCGGCTTCGTGGGGAGGCAGGTCCAACAGGTTACCGCCACGACGGTATTCATTGATATTATGATATTCGAAAGTCAGCTTCGAATACATGCTTGTTTTCAGGTAAGAACGGAAACCGAGCGTGCGGGCATTCAGTTTGCCCAGTTCGGTATATCCGTCACCGTCATGGTCGTAAGCTCCGCGATAACGGTTCTGTCCGAACATATAAATACCGGCTTTATGGTCGTCCGTCACCAGCGAAGCATTTATCGTTGTGTTATTATCGGGACGGTCGCCGCCAATCATCGTCAGTGAGTGAGAAATCTGTGCCGAATTTCGCAACGGTTCTTTGGTAATGATATTAATCGTACCGGCAATAGCGGAAGAACCGAACAAGGCGGAACCTCCCCCACGCATAATCTCCACACGTTCGATCATATTGGCCGGAATCTGTTCCAAACCATACACACCCGTCAGAGCACTGAATATCGGGCGGCTGTCAACCAATATCTGCGTATAAGGACCCTCAAGTCCGTTGATACGCACCTGCTGGAACCCACAGTTCTGGCAATTGTTTTCCACACGCACACCAGGCTGGAAGTTCAAACCGTCCGCTAAAGAAGTAGCATGTGTCGTCTCAAATGTTTTTGAATCGAGCACATTCACCAACGAAGGAGCCAGGCGGCGGGTTGTCTCATTACGGTTTGCCGATACGACAACCCCATCCAACGACACCAGGTCTTCCTCCGCCTCAAAATTGATTTCCAGCGTTTTTCCTTTCTTCAAGGTGATAGGTTTCTCTACTGTCTTAAAGCCCAGCGTTTTCATCACCAGGGTATATTTGCCTTCCGGCAGGTTCTTCAGGTAATAATGACCGGTGGCATCGGTCGATGTACCGATTGTCGTTCCTTTCAGAAATACATTAATAAAAGAAAGATGCTCACCCGTTTTCTTGTCCAGTATATGTCCTACGATATTGGCATCCGACGGATTCAGGGCCGGAGCATCATCCGCCCATGCTGCTGTAAAGACACAGCATAGGCATAGTATAAGCGTAATTATCTTATTCATTGCGATTTGTTCTGATAAATAGGTAATGTTATAATGTAAAACACGGCACTTTCTAATTCAAAGCCTCCGATGTTTTATACTTTTGACCTGGGTCGAATACATATTTCACCTGGGTCAACTACATGTTTCACCCAGGTCAAAAATGTATTCGACCAGGGTCAAAAGATTAGAAGGACGGTATGTTTATAGTAGAAACACCTATCCTTATCAATAAAAGTCTTACTATTCTTTATCAGAAAACAGGAGGGGCACGAAGGCTAAGCAGCCCTTTGTCTGGGAGTTTATAATCCGGATAGACCGGATATTCTACTATTTCAGCGACTTGCTGTGCATTAAAATTCAGATGTAACGCATGAACAGCCCCATCTTCCACACTAAGAGTCGTCAGTATATGGAATAGCTGTATTTCGGAAAGGGAAGCATGATGATGGCAGGGACCGCCGTTCATCTTTCCGAAAGGGTGAGAATGGACAATCGTCGTGCCATGTTCGATATGGACATGGATAAATAACGTGATACAGCTATAGTAGGCGATAAAAATCACCGGCAGCAGCCATTTCAGATATTTTCTCATCGTTTGTCTCACGCCCTTATTGTTTGGAAGGTGCAAAATTACAAAATATTTTTTATACATTTGCTTATATATTCAATCAAAGCAAACTTTAAAACGACACCATGACAAAAGAACAAATGCTCGAACAATGGACTAGAATCTATGAGCAAGGATACTACAAATGCGCCTTCACCCCGAAAGTATATGAATATCTGGACGAGAAAACCGACCAGGTTCCCGAAACGGTGATGTCGGGCCCAAAGATATATGTTGATTATGACGCCTGGATTATACATGAATTAAACGGGGACAATGCGGAGCTGGCACGCCGCATGCTGGTTATCCTCTCGAAAATACGTCGCGACGGACCTATCCATAAATGGGGGATGAAAGATGATCTGGAGATTTGCCTGCTCATCGGTTACGGCCATGATTTCAGGAACCTGATTAAAGAGTCGGTAACCCGTCACAAAACACAAGGTCCGGAGTTATATGAAACAGCACAGATATTACTGAAATATTGCCCGTCCGAATCGGAAGCATTTGCCGACCTGCTTCTTTCCGATAAACTAAAGGAACTGGAAGAACAGCGAAACAACACCCATGAATTATACCTGGCTTTATACCTGGCCATCCTGTTGCTGGAACAGGATGCGGATAAATATGCCCGCTATCTGCCGGTACTGACTGCTTTGGCTTACAGATATTCCGGTCCGAGTTTCACTTTCATCCTGTATTTCTGCTATAAGTTCGCTCCCGAACTAAAAGAGCGTTTACTCCAACTGCTCAAAGAGACTATATCGGCACGGGCCTTGTTCTTCCATCTCAATCCGCATAAGATGCTGGCATTCCTGCAATCGATCGGGGCTCCTTTAGGCATTTATTATTATTTGATTCTGACGGAAGATAATGATGCCGACAAGGCATCCATGTTCCATACCTTATATAAAGAAGATAAAGAACTGTTCATGGAAGTCTACCGGATGCTGGCAAAGACAACTCCCATCCAACAGGCCGCCTACAGCCTTTACCTTTTGTCAATCCTGCTCGAACATGGAGAAGGCACGGAAGAACTGGCAGAAAGTACAGAATTACAAGCCCGCTGCATGCTTAACCTGCTGGGAGAAAACTTAGGTAACACCGATAATTTTATTTCAGCCCTGACGGACGATTCGACACCGCAGGTTGCCTGGGAGAATCGTCTGAAGAATTGCGGCAACTTCGGCTGGGGATACGGAAAAAATGCTCCGGCTTTATTGATCGGTGCCCTGGCTCTTCTATACTGTGAGTCGGAACTGGTCCGGCGGTTCATCAACGTTCTGCTGATTCAGGTCCGTACCAGTGCCGCAATAAATAATCCGGTATATCTTACATACATATTCCTTGAAACACGTAAGAAATGGCTGAACAGTTCTCCAAAGGAAAGCCTTCGGCTATTACTCGACACCACCAGCCGGTTCACCTATGCCGAAGCCTTCAAAGCCTATGCCTATAACCCGAACCGGATGCAGGACGTTCTGGATAAAGAAGATATTATCAGCCACCAGTCTCTGGCACTGGACTTGCTAAACAGCGGCGACCTCTCGATCGAAGAGACACAGAACTGGCTCGACATGATTTACGGAACCTGTAAAATAACGGACGTCCAACCGTTGCTCGGGTTATTATCCAACAAATCGAAGATACTCCGCAAGACTGCCGAAGAGTTGATTAACCTCCATGAAGAAGCAACCCGTCCGTTGCTGGAATCGGGATTATCCAAACTGAAAGGAGATGCCCTGGCAGCCGGTAAACGAATCATCAAACGCTGGGACAACGAACGGAAATTCGGTGCAGACTTTACCTTTACCAAAGAAAGCGTCGTCGAATATTGCAACGACAACTTCGACAAGGATAATCAGAAATTCATTGCCTGGATACCCGAAGACATGTTCACCGACGTACGCTTTGCCGACATGACCGAAAAAGCGCCCGCCATCGTCACCCGTTATATCCTCTCCGAATATCTCTGTCTGGAAGAAGCCTACAAAATAAAGGCTTGCGATAAAATAACGGAGCAGTTGCATACTCCGGACTTCCAGCAAATGATGGAGAACATTTATCTGTTCTGGAAAGAGAACGGAGCCGAAGCCAAAAAGAAAATGATTATGGTCCCGTATTGCATCTACGGTTCCGACACACAGATACTCCGCCTCAAAACGCAGTTGAAAGACTGGGCCGAGGCTTCACGCGGTGCTATCGCCGCCTTTGTGGTCAACGCCATCGCCATGAACGGAGGAAGCGTTGCACTGGTCATGATAGACGGTATCTCTGTCAAGTTCCCCAATAATCAGGTCAAAAATGCCGCCAAGGCAGCCTTCTCTTTTGCAGCCAAAGCATTGGAAATACCGGAGGATGAACTCTCCGACAAGATTGTCCCCACCCTGGGCTTCAATAAGGAAGGAGAAAAGATTCTCGATTACGGTCCGCGAAACTTCACAATAACCTTGATGCCCGACTTCTCACTTTCTATCTTCGACAACGAAAAACAGAAAGCCATCAAGTCGATGCCTGCTCCCGGAGCCAATGACGACGCAGTGAAAGCGACGGCCGCCAAAAAGGAATTCTCCGAACTGAAAAAACAAATCAAGGCCACCGTACAGTCACAAACCAACCGTTTGGAAAAGGTACTGATGAACGGACGTCGCTGGACAGCCGGTTCCTGGAACACCCTCTTTGTAGAGAACCCGATTATGCACCGTTTTGCAACCGCCCTGATATGGGGTGTGTATGACGGAGACAAACTGACCGGAACGTTCCGTTATATGGAAGACGGCACATTCAATACAGTAGATGAAGAGGAATATACGCTGCCCGAAAAAGCCGCTATCACCCTCGTCCATCCTATCGAACTGGAGGAAGAAGTTCTTGCAGGCTGGAAGGAGCAACTGGATGATTATGAAATTGTGCAGCCCATCCCGCAACTAACCGCTCCCATAATTGTTTTAGGAGAAAAGGAGACGGACGGAAATAAGATAACCCGTTACAACGGCCTGACCGTCAAGTCAGGAAAGATAAGCGGTATGGCAAAGAAACACAACATGGTTCGCGGAGAGGTATGGGATGCCGGCAGCTACACTTGTTATCATCTGGTAGACAAATACCTGAATATGGCCGCCCTGCTGAACTTCGAATATATGTACATGGGCCAGGAATATAATGACGACGTGACACTCGGAAATGTCATCCTCTACCGCCTGGGAGAAAACCAGACGACCGACGACGAACCGAAAAACAACGCAATCCTCTCGCCCGAAAGTGTTCCGGCCCGCTTCCTGAGCAGTGTATTGGGTATTTTTGATGTATTGAAAGAAGAATAAAAAGGATATGAAGAAAAAGCAACAACCGGATTTAGCAGCATTATTCGACAGCTATTGCGAAGCATATACAGCATCCGACTGGCAGGTTCTGAAAACATTTCAGGAGATGCCGCTCGACGACATAATCCGTAAGAACAAACAGGCAGCATACGATTATTTATATAGTGATGTCGCTTTGAAAAAGAGACTGATCTGGTTGAATAAGCTGTTTTCCGATTGCGGCTTGAGAGACTATGAGCAGTTACTGGGATTACTGAAGGAAAACTCCAAACTAATCCGCAGAAACATCGAAAAGATTATCCTCGACAAAGAGAAGAAAACCCGCAATTTACTGGAACAACTGTATCCGGAACTGGACGAGGATTCGCAGAACTGGACCCGGCAGTTATTCAAATACTGGGATAACGCACATGCCTCAGCCAGTAAAATCAAATTCAGAAACAAACAGGCTGTTATCGACTATTGCAGCAAACATATCGAGCTATATTGCACGCAACAAATAGCCTGGTTACCACAGAAACCTTATACGAGAATCCATTGGGCAAACGAAACCGATGTAGACGAGTTTGTGCCGCGCCATGTGCTCCGTTATGTATTAAGCGAACATATGGCACTCACCCAAATCACCCGGCTGCATGCCTGTGATGCGATTGTCCCTTTCGTCGATGAAAAAGAATGGCAGGCGGCCCTGGAAGAACTGTTCCGGTATTGGTTGGCAGATAGTGCGGATGCCAACAGGAGGATGCTTCTGCTTCCTTATTGTTTCTACGGGGCAGAATGGCAGATAGCCCAATTAGCCCCCCTGATAAAGTCATGGTCGAAAGCCTCCCGCAAACAACTTGTCGGTCTCACGATGAAGTTGCTGGGATTGAAGGCTAGTCCTAACGCGCTTATCATACTCAACGACTGGATGGAGACTGCTCCCAACGGCATGTACAAACGTGCTGCCTGGGAAGCATTCCGGCAAGCCGCCATCCGGAAAGGCCTGTCGATAGAAGAACTCGCCGACCAAATCATCCCCGACTTCGGTTTTAACCGCCAGGGAGAAAAGAGGGTGGATTATGGCACACGTACTTTCCGGGTAACTTTGATGCCCGACTTCAGCATATCCGTACTTGATCTTGATAAGCAGAAAGTAAGCAAGTCACTTCCCGCCCCTTTAAAGAGCGATGATCGGGAGAAAGCTGAAAATGCCAGAGCCGAACAGGCCAGCCTGAAGAAACGGGTTAAGACGCAGACCAATATTCAGAAAAGACGTCTGGAACAGTCGCTCAAGAACGGACGGACCTGGCCCAAAGAGGCCTGGCTGGCAACCTTTATAGAGAATCCGGTCATGCGGTATATAGCAACCGGACTTATCTGGGGCGTTTATAAGGAAGGGAAACTCCAGGATTCTTTCCGTTACCTGGAAGACGGCACGTTCACAACTGCCGACGAAAAAGAATTCCTTCTCCCGGACAACGCAGTCATTTCCCTCGTGCATCCGATTGACTTGCCCGATGAAACGCTGGCTGGCTGGAAAGAGCAACTGGACGATTACGAGCTTATTCCTTTCATTCCCCAACTGAGCGCACCGGTCCATCGTCTGACCGAAACGGAAAAGCGGGGAGATACCCTTCTTCGTTATTCAGGGAAAAAAGTCTATCTCAGCAACATTTACGAGTTTGAAACGGCAGATATAACCACCCGGATAGAAAACAACACGCTTCATATCATAGACCGGTCTCTCAATGTGGTGGCACAGCTTTCATTTGTTTACGAAGAAAGTGATTGTTTCCTGAAAGAGTTATACTTCTCATCCGTGGAAGAAGGGGAAGATATAAACACCATACAGTTGCCCAAAGAGGAAAGGCTACCGTTATCGTCTATCCCCGAACGCTTTATCAGCACTCTGCTGGATATACTGAATCGTGCCTTTCCGCTGAATGAATAATCGAATAAAACAAATACAGCACTTACATATATTATATGGATAACAAAATTCAGAAACCATTGATGGAGATGCGCTATGCCGACGAGCTTGCCGCACTCCGCAAACAAGATACAGGAGCCAAGCCTGCAAACTGGCAACTCTCTCCCCGTGCAGTCCGTGCCTTTATCCTCGGTCAAAGCGAACCGATAGAACTGGACGGACGGCAGGTCACCATCACCCCGAAGTTCTTCGGCGATGACGCCCTGGTTGAACGTGCCATCATCACCCTGGCCGGTAACCGGGGATTAATGTTGGTTGGCGAACCGGGTACGGCAAAGACCATGTTAAGCGAACTGCTTTCTGCCGCTATCTGCGGCATCAGTACTAATACAGTACAAGGTACGGCCGGAACCAGCGAAGACAATATCAAATATTCCTGGAACTATGCCCTTTTGCTTGCCAAAGGACCGGTCAAGGAAGCCCTTGTCCCCTCTCCCGTCTATATCGGCATGAAACGGGGAATCATCACACGCTTCGAAGAGATTACCCGCTGCCCGCTGGAAATACAGGACAGCCTGATCAGTATTATGAGCGACCGGGTATTGAATATACCCGAACTGGGAGAAGAAGGGTTGCTCTTCGCCTCATCCGGATTCAATGTGATAGCAACCGCCAATACCCGCGACAAAGGGATTAACGAAATGAGTAGTGCCCTGAAACGCCGTTTCAACTTCGAGACAGTCGAACCGATACGCAGCGTAGCATTAGAAAGCCGCATCATCACCGACCAATGCCAGGGAATGCTGGCTGCCAACGGCTTGGAAATGCCGGTGCAGGAAGAGGTTGTCGACATTCTTGCCTCCACCTTCAATGAACTACGCAACGGAACCTCCTTCGAGAAAGCCAAGATACAGAAGATGTCGGGCGTAATGAGTACAGCCGAGGCCGTATCCGTTTATTACCAGTCCGCCCTGGACGGATATTATTACGGAGACGGAAGCGTAAGCATGCGTTCCCTGGTACAAAACCTGTTGGGTGCCGTCATGAAAGAAAACAAAGACGATTTGCCCAAACTGAAAGATTACTTTAACGGCGTAGTCCGGCTGAAAGCCGAAAGACAAGGAGGAAAATGGAAGGAATATTACGACAACCGGACCTGGCTGAAATAGAGCACCTCTTCGCAACCAGTTTCAATATGGACGGACAGGTGGTGTACTTTCCGGTACGTCACCACTCCCCTGCCTGTGCGCTGCATCTGCAACGTACAATCGACAGTTTCCGTCCGGAACTGATCCTGATAGAAGGGCCTTCGGATTCGGCACAACTGTTGCCTTACATAGCCGACGGACAATCGGTTCCGCCTTTTTGCATCTATTACAGTTACGATGACAAGGAGGGAAAAGTAAGTGAAGAAAAAGAGAAGTATCGCGCTTACTATCCATTCCTCTCTTATTCGCCGGAGCTGGTCGCTATCCGTGAAGGGGCACGTCGCAACATACCTACCCGTTTTATAGACCTGCCCTATGCACTTCGACTGATAAATAAAATAGAGGAAGAGCCGCAGACACAGTTCTATTATAATGAGAATAAGGAATACGAAGTAAATACCTATACGGCCATGATTGCCCGCAAAGCCGGATGCCGCAGCTTTGCGGAATTTTGGGAAAGCCGCTTCGAACTGGATGCCGGAAAAATGAAAACACACGACTTCGTGCGCAATGTTTTTCATCTCGGTTATTTCATGCGGCTGGCAACACCCGGCAACGAAATGTCCCTGAAAGAAGACCGGCAACGGGAAACTTATATGGCAGCAGAAATACGGGAAGCAATCCCCAACCATCAGAAAATACTGGTAGTGGCAGGCGCTTTCCATATCGCCGGCTTAATGGATGAGTTGCAATCAGACCGGAAACAATCGCTGAAATCAAGCAACCCGGAGCACGTCGCTTCTTATCTGATGCCTTACACATTTAAGGAAGCCGACAGTAAAAGCGGTTACGCCGCCGGTATGCCCTTCCCTGCTTTCTACCAGGAAGTCTGGGAAAAGATGGAAAAACAAAAGAAAGACCCGTTTGCTTCGACCGTTCTCGAATATATTATAAAGACGGCCCGTTATGCCCGTAAAACACAGATAATCTCCCTGCCCGATGAGATTAATGCCTTGAATATGGCACGTTCGCTGGCTATATTGAGAGGCAAACAGAGTGCCGGCGTATATGAATTGCTGGATGGTGTACGAAGTTGTTTTGTGAAAGGCGACCTGAATGCGACTTCGACTTTCGAAGTGGATTTCCTGTATCGTCTTCTCTCCGGGATGGGTGCCGGAAAGATTGCGGCCAACGATTGCATCCCGCCTGTGGTCCGTGAGTTTCGTTCCTTATGTTCGCTTCACCGGTTAAAAACATCGACTATCGAACGGCAGGAAGTAACGCTCGACATCATTAAGAATCCGGCCCATTACAGGAAAAGCCGTTTCCTTCACCAGATGGAGTTTTTGGAGACAGGTTTCGCCACCCTTCAGTCTGGTCCCGATTATGTGAACCAGAAGAACAAAAACCTGGTACGGGAACAATGGATATGCCGTTACGGCACAGGCGTTGAAACCCGTTTGATTGACCTGTCCGTCTACGGGGTGACACTCTCGCAGGTTTGCAACTCGCTCATCGAAAAGAATTTTAAAGACAGCATGACGGCAGAAGAGCTGGGCAAACTGCTCATTTCCGTTCAGGTGATGGGGATAGAAGGCTTTTATTCCCGGTATGAAGACACTGTCCGGCTGGTAGTGGAAAGCGAAGGGAATTTTATCAGCCTCTGCAAACTTATCAACAGCCTGTTATACCTCACCAATATGCAGCAATTGATGGACGGAACTATCCAGCCGGTCATTGCCGGATTGGCACGAACCGCGTTCAATGGAGCAGTCGTACTGATTCCGTCACTGAAAAGCACAACGGAAGAAGAAGAACAGGAAATCTGTGAACAGATGCGCAACCTCTACAGTTTCACTATGGATACGAAAAACTGGTTCGATACCGCCGCTTTCCTGTCTGCCGTAGAGAAGATATTGAACGATAGTTTCAGCAACAGCCGCCTCTTCGGCCTCTGCCTTACTATACATTATAAAGAAGAACAAACCGGACAGGCTGTTTTCTGCCGGCAGATAGCCGCCTACCTCGAAAGCAGCATCACGCATCCTGAGCAGGCGGCCTCCTTTATCTGCGGCCTGTTTCTGATTGCCCGCGATGTGTTATTTACCGACCCGCATATCCTGGAAGCGATAGACCGGGTTATCGCCAATGCCGACCAGGAGACTTTCCTGACTATTCTGCCCAACCTGCGTTATGCCTTCACCGGCTTTCTCCCGGCAGAAGTCAACCGCCTGGGACAACAGGTTGCGGAATATCATCAGATAGCGGAAACCCGCTTAACAGGAAGTATCACTGTTTCACAACAGGAAATCACCGAAGCTATGCGCCTGGATAAACTGGCGGCAGAAGCACTAAAAACATGGAGAATCATCGAATGGACAAGCACGAAATAGTCAACCGCTGGCGGCTTATATTGGGAGACTTTGCCGAAAACAGCCTGCCCCTCGACCCGGAGAACGCAGAACTGGACGGTACGCTTTATTTCCTATACAACCGCGAATATACCGATGAACAGGGAATACGGAACGACTTCCCCAACCGGGGAGGCCGTGGCGGCTCCATGCTGACCGTCCCCGGATGGCTGAAAAAAGTAAAGAAGCTGTTCCCCAGAAAGACCGTCGAAATCATGCAGAAACAGGCTTTGGATAAATATAACCTTACCCAACTGCTGACCGACGAATCTGTCCTGAGCCAACTCGAACCGAATATCGGACTGCTGAAAAATATCCTGACGTTCCGCAACATGATGCCGGAACATGTCAGAAAGCTGGCTTATTCAATCGTGGAACAGGTCATAAAAGAGATTCAAAAGAAGCTGGAAATAAATGTACGCAAAGCCTTCTACGGAAAGAAACTTCCGCATACCAATTCCAGCTACAAAATATTCCGGAACTTCGATTTCAAGCAGACCATCGAAAAGAATCTGAAAAACTACAGCCGCGAACACGGGACAATTATCCCCGACCGCCTGTATTTCAACCAGAACATACGTCGTTACAATCCCTGGCATATCGTCATCCTGGTAGATGAGAGCGGCAGCATGCTCGATTCGGTAATCTATACGGCTGTCATGGCCTCCATCTTTGCCAAAATGCCGTTTCTTTCGGTCAAGCTGGCGATATTCGACACATCGGTCGTCGATTTGAGCGAACATCTCGACGATCCGGTCGGTATCCTGATGAAAGTACAGCTGGGTGGCGGAACGGATATACATAAAGCGCTGGAATATGGAAAGAAACTAATCTCCGCGCCACAAAAAACAATAGTAGTACTGGTAAGCGACCTTTACGACGGGAACAACTATAGTTATATGTTCCGCTCCTGCCGCGACATCATCGAAGCAGGAAGTAAGTTGTTCGTATTGCCGGCACTCGACTACTCCGGTGCTCCCTGTTATGATGTCCGTGCCGCACGGACCATTGCCGGCATGGGTGCCGATGTAGCCGCAATAACCCCTGAAGAGTTAGCAGAATGGATAGGAAAGATTATATCATAAATGGAGACGGATGCCACGCTTCCGCCGGACAGTTCGTCCCTTTTGCCAACGAAGCCTTCCTGGTTACGCTGGCAAACAAAGGTCTATATAAACGTGCCCTGAAAGACCTGGAAACGACCAGACAAATCGCCCTGACGGCTACAGGCAGCAATCTACAGGTCCAACTGGACGACATCACCGTCTGCCTCGCTTCCAATGTATCCCAAAGCACATGCAGCTGTCCTTCCAAAACTGTCTGCAAGCATATCCTGATGGGAATACTTGCCGCAGCCGGTTATGCTGCAACCGCAGAAGACGATAAAGACGCCGTGCCGGAAACGTCTTCGGAGCTGCCATCTTCCGCCCCCTGGGAGAAATTGATAAATGCAGACTTTACGCAACTTCGCAAACAGGCCGGCAAGAAATTGTTCGAAGACACCCTCCGTCTTATCCAGGATGGCTGGACGGCCGACTTCACGGAAGGCGATATGCTGGAAGCCACTATCAACACCGAAAACATCACGGTCTATTTTCCAAAAGAAGACAGCCTGAACCGTTCCGTCTGCAAATGCGGAGAAAACGGATTGTGCAAACATAAACTGATAGCCATCCTGTCATACCTGAGCCGGCAGGGAATACTATCGTCCGACTCCGCCGGCAACCAGCCGGAACTCTCCCTACTGACGGAGGATACGGTAAAAGTCTTACAGGGAGCTTCCCGCTTCATCCTCGGCATATTGGAAAAAGGCCTGATCAGTTGCGGGGAAAACGAGGCGGAAACAGCCATCCAGTATTCCATCCGCCTGGAAACCTGCGGAATCGGAAATCTGGCCCGCTTATTCCGTTCGCTCTCCTCCGATATCGAAAATATGCTTGCCAAACATGTGGGTTTTCAGCCTCTGACAACTTTTGCCACGCTCTCCCGGTTGTATAACACGCTTACCTTACTCTTACGGAATACACAAAACAACGAGATGCTCGGCAAACTGATTGAAGGGACACGCTCGAATTATTACACCACCCCTATCGGCCATTTCACCGGACTGGGCGCTTATCCCTGGCAAACCCGTTCGGGTTATTTCGGAATTACAGCTTATTTCTTCTATCAGGAGAAAGAGAGTATCTGCACGCTGACATCGAGCATGGCTGATTATTATGAACATACCCAGTCACTCGTTACACCGGAAAACCTGAGGAAACAACTCGAGATGCAAAGCTTTTGGGGGAACAGCGCATCACTGGCCCGGTTATCGATATCCACCCTTACATTGCGCAACTTCAAGCTGAACAGGCAAAACCGCCTCTCATCGTCCTCACAAACACAATGTGAGATAGCAGATAAAGTAACAATCGGTCATCTGAATACATTACTTACGGTTCCGGAGTTATCCGATTTATCCACACGTCCGGACCAACACTACGATTATTTCCGGAAAAAACAACCCGAACAACTGGCTTTAGTCCCTTTCACTCATCTTTCAGAGATACGGTTCAGCTCCTACGAACAGAAACTCTATTTCACCATGACTGACGGTCAGACAGAGACGGAAGGTTCTCTGGCATACAGCGAACTGAACCGTAATGCCATCCGCAAACTGGAACAACTGGGACAACCCTATACAGAAAAGAAACAGCGTTACATGATCTGCCAGAAACGACCGGACACACTGATTCCAATCAGTATTATCACCGCTTCAGAGATTGATAACTTCTACTTCTAACTTTTTAAAAGCGAACACAATGATCATAAAGAATCTCCTTGCCGAACTGGAACTCCAGCTTTCCGACATCGCCTTCTCCGGCTTGCGCAACATACAACCGGTCACCCTCCAAAAGCTGGAAGACCTCAAACACTGGATGAATGAATTAAATATGTCTGAAGCCATCCGTCTAACAGACCGTTTTATCGATTCGGTCTATGCCTGGCAAGCCGGACAAACAACCCTGGAAACCGTCGCCGTCAATCTATGCGCACTGGAGTTTTATGAAAAGAATATAGTTAACAATTAATTTTGACATCAAAGGTTTTATTCAAAATATTTCCAACTAATTGTAAGCATATCATACTATATATCTAATAATTTGTTACTTTTGTGGGCGATTTTAAAACGTACACAAAATCTACTAATATCATAAGTCTATGGCAAAGATAACAAAAGAGGAAGCACTTCGGTATCATTCCGAAGGCAAACCCGGAAAGATTGAAGTAATTCCAACAAAACCCTATAGTACACAAACAGATTTATCATTGGCCTATTCTCCCGGTGTGGCAGAGCCTTGCCTGGAAATAGAGAAAGAACCGCTTGATGCCTATAAATATACATCAAAAGGTAATCTGGTAGCCGTTATTTCCAACGGTACTGCTGTTTTGGGACTGGGTAATATCGGAGCGCTTGCCGGCAAACCGGTTATGGAAGGCAAAGGCCTCCTGTTTAAAATCTTCGCAGGAATCGATGTATTCGATATCGAAGTGGACCAGAAAGATCCCGATAAGTTCATCGAAACCGTAAAAGCAATCGCCCCTACTTTCGGCGGTATCAACCTGGAAGATATCAAAGCGCCCGAATGTTTCCAGATTGAACAGCGACTGAAAGCGGAACTGGATATCCCGGTGATGCACGACGACCAGCATGGTACGGCAATCATCTCCGGTGCCGGTCTGCTCAATGCGCTTGAAATAGCCGGAAAGAAGATTGAAGATGTAAAAATCGTTGTCAACGGTGCAGGTGCCGCTTCCATCTCTTGTACGAAACTGTATGTGATGCTGGGAGCCCGCAAGGAAAACATCATCATGTGCGACAGTAAAGGGGTTATCTCTACGCATCGTACCGATCTGAACGAATCGAAGAAAGAATTTGCTACCACAAGAGATATAAAGACGCTGGAAGAAGCCGTTGTCGGTACAGACGTATTCCTGGGATTGTCTGTTGCCAATGTGCTGACACAAGAGATGGTGCGTTCCATGAACGAAAACCCGATCGTATTCGCTCTGGCTAATCCGAATCCGGAAATTTCATACGCCGATGCAATGGCATCACGCGAAGATATTATTTTCGCAACAGGACGTTCGGACTATCCGAATCAGATCAATAATGTATTAGGATTCCCGTATATCTTCCGCGGAGCATTGGATACACATGCCAAAGCAATCAACGAAGAGATGAAACTGGCCGCCGTACATGCCATCGCCGAACTGGCAAAAGAACCGGTTCCCGATGTGGTCAATGCAGCGTATAAACTGAAACGTACGACTTTCGGACGCGATTATATCCTGCCGAAAGCGCTCGACCCACGGTTGTTGACACGAGTATCGGTTGCTGTTGCCAAGGCAGCTATCGAGTCGGGTGTCTCACGCAAAACAATCACAGACTGGGAAGGCTATGCCAACCATTTGCGTGAAATGATGGGCTACGATAATAAACTGCTCCGTTCCTTCACCGACATGGCAAAAGCAAATCCGAAACGTGTGGTATTTGCCGAAGCCAACCACGTGAACATGCTGAAAGCTGCCGTAGAAGCCAAAGCTGAAGGAATCTGTTATCCGATCCTGTTAGGCAACGAAGAACGTTTGGAAAAAATTGCTGCCGAAGAAAACCTGAGCCTGGAAGGTATCGAAATCGTCAACCTGCGCCACGACCGTGAAGAAGAACGCCGCGACCGCTACGCCCGTATCCTTTCTGAAAAGAGAGCACGCGAAGGCGTTACTTTCTCGGAAGCACGCGAAAAGATGGTCGGCCGGAATGCTTTCGGTATGATGATGGTGGCAACCGGCGATGCGGATGCATTTATCACAGGTGTTTACAGCCGTTATTCGGAAGTGACAAAGTTGGCGGAAGAGATCATCGGTATCCGTCCGACATACGACCATTTCGGTGCCATGAACATTGTAACTTGCAAAAAGGGTACTTTCTTTATGGCAGATACGCTGATTAACCGTCATCCATCCACAGAAGTCCTGATCGACATTGCCCGCCTGACGCATGATGCGGTGAAGTTCTTCGCGCACGATCCGGTTATCTCGATGGTATCTTATTCAAACTTCGGTTCCGATAAGCAGGGAAGTCCGCTGAAAGTGCACGGTGCTATCGAATACCTTCACAAGAATCATCCGGAAATCGTCGTAGACGGTGAAATGCAGGTAAACTTTGCATTAGACAAGAAGTTGCGTGACGAGATGTATCCGTTCAACAAGCTGAAAGGCAAAGATGTAAACACATTGGTATTCCCGAACCTGAGTTCGGCCAACAGTGCTTACAAACTGTTGCTCGAAATGGGTGTCGTAGAAACCATCGGCCCGATCCAGATGGGATTGAACAAACCGATCCACTTCACCGACGTAGAAAGCTCTACCCGTGATATCGTGAACCTGACTACCGTAGCTGTCGTAGACGCTATCGTTCAGGAGCAGATCGAGAAAGAAGGTTGATAGGGCTTATCCCCTATCAATACTATCCCCAGTTGTAGAGACAGGGCGTGCCCCGTCTCATCCCGGCAAAATGGTATTCTAAATTACTATCAGACGGTGGTGAGACGGGGCGTGCCCCGTCTCTACAACTGGATATATCAATTCTGATAGCTTTCGATATTCGCTATTACCTTTTGCGACAATCGCTCCATACATTGCTCCGAGTGGCCGGAGACTTTCGGGGTATATATGACATTATCGAATTGCGTCAAGGTATCCGCATAATTCCCAATACCTACCTCATCGCATAAGAAGAAATTCCGCTTATGGGCGCTAAGCCAACGTTGTAAATCCGGGACACGGAAAGTAGGCCCTACCGACGTATTGATCAATATCTTCAGATTACCGAACAAACGAAACTCACCCGCCCCCAGAAGAATCGTATTACGAGGTAAGCAAGTACATAAAATATCCACCTCCGGCAGCAACTCCCGCAAAGGCAGGTAAGCGATACCGGCGGCCTCGGCATCCAGCTTACGGGTACGGCTGAAATAATGAACCTCCGCCCCCAAGAAACGAAGAGCGTCAGCGATCATTCTCCCGGTGCGACCCAATCCCACGATGCCTACTTTTTGCCCGCCCAGCTCATACGCCTTATGTCTCCACTGTTTCCCGCCGAAACCATGCAACAAACGGACCAGCTCGCTAATGACATACTCCACGACTCCCTCATCGCCATAGTCGCGGATACCCAAGACCGTTATCCCCCGCTCACGTGCGGCGGCTATATCCACATTCGCGCTAGACTCGCTATAGAGGGTACAGCACATCCCGATGTATTTGATATTCGGGCAAGCCTCGATCACGTTCCTCCGGATCTGTGTATTATAAGAGACGAGCACACAATCTGCGTCCCCGATCCGGTTCACAATCTCCTCATCCGTTTCCGGAATGCCAGTATAAAAAACAACCTCTTTTCCAAGCTCCTTCAAACGCTCCACTCCCCATGTATTCAACCCGGTAGAATCTACCACTACAATTTTCTCAAACATATCTTACTTTATTAATTACCATCTTCAATTAATTATCCCTCTCACAAAGCTATAAATAAAATAGCCGCAAAGGGTAACCTTCAGCACGACACTCAATAAAAAACCAGCGAACGCCCCGAAACCAGCCTTCAACGCATCCCCGGACGCCTTGCCTCCCAAAAGTTCCCCCACGAAAGCCCCCACGAAAGGACCCAGTAAGATCCCCCAAGGCGGAAACACGAACATACCGGCCACGGTTCCCACGGCACATCCCCAATTTCCCCACTTGGACCCTCCGCTATACTTAGTCCCCAGCATGGGCGTAACATAGTCCATCGCCTGTGCCAACACGACCAGCAATCCCCACACGACCAACTCCGTAACCGTAAATTCCGCATAACCCGTAAAATGCAGCAGCCACAAAGCCAAATACGCCACCGGCGGCCCCGGCAAGACCGGCAAAAAACACCCCGCCAATCCCACCAACAAACAGATAACGCCTAGTATAACCAATAAGATATCCATACAATCACTCTTTACAATAATCCTTTATTTCACCAATTCTCCTTATTAATCAAATTCACCACAACTTTCACCATCATATCTTTTTCCTCCGTCCGGCTTTCCGCTATCATCAAGGTTAAAGCGACCAATGTATTATCAGCGATACGTTTCGTCCCATCCGGATTATATAAGATTCCATTATTATCGAGAAACCACAAGAAAAGCGTTGCGGCTATACGCTTAAATCTGTCCGATAGAGCTTTTGAAAGAACCGTCTTTCTCGTTTCCGAATAAATTACTTCCACCAAATTTACTTTTCAATCCTTGGATAGCCAACATCGCATTTTCATAGGTAGCCTTAAACCGTTGCTCATTTGTCGTCGAATGAATATCCAATTGCTGATAGTCATACTTATCCAGTGTATCTAAGGCATAGGTATAGTCTACAACCACATCTAGTAACGTACGGCTTTCATCCGAGGAAAGAACCTCCTGACCCTTAACTGTACGACCGAGGACTTGTACAAGCAGCTTCAGTTCGTCGTATTTTTGTTGGGTCAGTTGTTTATTGACAGCGTAGCCTTTGACAAGGTATTCTTTTAGGATTTTATTCGCCCAGATACGGAATTGCGTACCACGCTTAGACTTGACACGATAGCCGACTGAGATAATGACATCAAGACTATAAACCCCAGTAGGCTTGTATTTGGAAAAAGTATTATGCAAAATTTGCATATTACTCATTTCCTCAAGTTCTCCTTCTTTAAAAACATTTCTGATATGCCGAGCTATTACCGATTGATCCTTTTGAAAAAGCTCCGCCATCTGCGCTTGCGTAAGCCATACTGTATCATTCTCCAATTTCACGTCAATTGAAGTCTCACCATCGGCTGTCCGATAAATAACGATCTTGCCATTTTCCATACGTTTCAGTTTTTAGGATATATAAATAGACAAAGATACAAACATTTCCCACCCTTAACTGTTTTGCTAAAAGCTAAATCTAAACATATATATTTATGCACAAACATTTACGCCTGACATGTTATGCTTTGTTGTGCTTGCTGGTACCGATCGGGGTAATGGCGCAGACAGAGCATACGTATTTAGACCGTGCCCTACCCGGGTCATGGTCTGAGGAAGGGAGTGATTTCCAGCAGACACTTCCCGTAGAAGATAATTGGTGGAGAAATTTTAAGGACCCGTTGCTGGACTCGCTGATAGAAGTAGCCGTGAAACAAAACTATTCCGTGCAAATGGCGATGGACAGGATCGCCATGGCGAAAGCCAACCTGCGGTCGGCACAAGGAAGCTACTCGCCCACCCTAGGGCTTTCCGCCGGATGGACACGGCAACAAAGTAGCGGCAATATCAATCAGGTACCCAAGGCGATCACCCAATATTCCAGCGCTACCGTAGATATGAACTGGGAGGTGGACGTATTCGGGAGTATCCGGAACCGGGTGAAAGCGGAGAAAGAGAATTTCGCCGCCTCGAAAGAGGAATACAACGCCGCCATGGTCTCCCTTTGCGCTCAAGTAGCCTCCTCCTATATCAATATAAGAAGGGAAAAGGGAGACGCCGCGAAGATAAGCGCGTCCGGAGAAGAAAGCGGGGACAGAAGGCAGCTGGAGCGGCGTTCCAATGTGAGGGATTTTAAGACGTATCTGAGCCTTACCCGGGAGGATTTCCGGGCGGGAAGGCAGATAGAGGAAAGGGAGCTTCTTACCAACCAGGCCCAGATGGAGGAATTCATGTTCCTGGGACTGCGCCTGACGGAAGGGATCTCCGAGAATGAATTTCTCAGGCGTTTCAGCTGTACATCGGAAACGGTATATCGAGACGTTTCACAAGAACTGGCCAGACAGGAACTGATGGAAAGGTACGAGAGAGAAGGCGCGGCCTTCTGGCGGCTGACGAAGAGAGGCATTGACGTGAGCAACTGTGTGCTGGCGGAATTCCTGATGGAGTAAGGTGTGGAAAACGCAGGGATTAATTATAAGAAAACACAGGTTTTACATAGATTCAGTAAGCAGGAAGAAGCTGCAGGTGTGGTGACCAGCTGCGTTTTCTAGTCGATTCGCGCATTTTTTATCCG
>OGQF01000743.1_pt1 | contig 26058 bp, 20 predicted proteins | sample 1553141 | NCBI WGS metagenome assembly OGQF01 (sample SAMEA2580005, study PRJEB22360) | human gut metagenome | biome: human gut; feature: human-associated habitat; material: faeces | place: Denmark | collected 2008/2010
TGACGTAGAAAATCCCGCAGGTGAGTATATCAATTATATCGTATGGAGACAGAAAAACTAGTCGGCTATCATTACATTGTTTACCCGTTCAAAGAAAAAGCGATGGCGGTTCCAGTGAAACGGGAAGTAAGACCTGTTTTTCTGTATGGTATTGTGACGAAAGATTATTGTGTTTACTGATTTTCCATATACGATGGGGGCATCAAATGTGTTGAAAAGGTTGTTTTCAATGATAACTGTGCCATGAAAATAGTTTTGCTGAGCTTGCAGATTTGGAATTTCCGGGTATATGGAGATGATAGCATTGGTAAACTGAAACAGGCTGGTCAGTGCATTGATAAAGCGGTTGTTTCGGATGGTGACGTTACGGCAGGCACCGGTTTCGTACCAACCATTGCAGTCTCCGCATAGAAGAATGGCAGTACCGGACGTGTGGTCGAAGAGATTGTTTTCAACGAGGACGTCTTGCGGAGTGCTGAATAAGGCACCCCGTGCTCGGTTGTTCCGGATGGTATTGCCGGAGAATATGACTTGCGGAGTCCAGGTCAGGTTTTCAATACCGAATCCTGTTTTTTCATGAATAGTGGTGTCTATGGAATGTGCCAATGTGATGATGAATTAGTGAGCTCCTTGTATCTCATTTTTGTCGTATGGACGGATGGAGGTTATTCGGTTTTCTTTGCCGATTAAATCCATTGTTGCAGAACGGACAAACTGCACTTGATCGCCTTGGCGCCCCCATTCGAATCCCCATGTCTGAGGATGCATGTATCGTCCTACTAAAGTGGTATCGTTGATTCGCTTTACAATTTTCAGGTAGGTTCCGTGAACATTGATGGCATCGTCCATCATACCTTCGTAAAGTCCGTTGCAGGAGATGATTTTACCTTTGCAACCGGAAAAATGAGTGGCATCGGCCTGGGTGGTGAAGTAGCGGGTATCATTTTCGCCACGCAAGCAGACTGAAAAATGGTCGAGGGTGATATTTTCACATAGTTGAGCCAGGAGTCCCATTCCTTCTGCATAGTGTATTTGGATATTTTCCAGGCGGGTATTTACATTATGAGCGAGGAACAGTCCCGGCGCCGGACGTTCGTAAGTACGCATGGCAACCACAGTTCCGGGAATCAAGCGGGAATCTTTCCAGGCGGGAGCCTGTAGAATACCGGGAGCTTTTTCTTGGATGCCCCGGGTGGAGAAGGTTAGGTCGCTCGTTCTGTAAACCACTCTTTTGGTCTTTTCTTCAAATGCAATTCCCGTAGAGGGACGGGTTGTCCAACTGTCACCATAGGCCTCAAATTCGTTTGTTTCCGTAATCCGGTATTTTACATAGTCTGCTACTTTAAAAACAACGCCTTTGTCCGGGGTGTTTTCAATTATCTGTACTTGTGTGATGTGTGGATTTTCAAAGTCTATACTGAAATTTTTTAGTGTACAGTTTTCTGAGTGCAGAAGAGAGAGTGGCAACATTCGTCCGTGGAAGATAAATTCTGCACCTTGACCATCAAGAGTGAAGTGCTTCAGTTTTTCCAGTGTGATCCCTATTTTTTTAGGGTTTGTCTGGTCGTGATTGGAAATATAATATTCACGTTCTATTGCTCCTTTTTCATAAAAATGGTATCGTCCCGGCTCAAAGCGAAGGATGATACTATCTGTGGAATGGCATTGTGTCTTGATTTTGTCAAGAGCCTTTTGGATGACAGGTGCTGCATTTTTCTTAGAATCGGCTTTTAGACCGAATTTTTTCATTTCATAAATACGGGTTTGTGCATGGGTGACTGAGCATAGAGCTGTCAGGGCAATAATGATAAAAACAAAACGATAATTGTGCATGACAAATTCTGATAGGTGTTTGTTGTGCAAAGGTAAGATTATTTTTCGATTTGTTTTCCGTGTTTTTATTGCTTATTTTTGTATTTTCTCAATTTTTAATGTCATGAATCTTAAAATCAAAACATTGATAAGTAGTCTTTTGGAATATGAAGAATAAGAACTTGTATATTTTTAATTGTGATTGTGAGATGGCTATTGCCAATGGGGGAAAGTTTTATATGCCACCTTCAAATGTAAAAAAAATGATGCGGGATTTGGCTTATCTTCCAGCTTATCTGGGTGAGGATGGAGATTGTGTTTTGGTAGAAGAAAAATTGGCTGTTGAAAATAATTTACAAGTGGATTGTAAGGCTATTTTGCTTGATGAACTATCTGGCTATCCTGAAAAATTAGTAGGAGCCCCCTGGGGAATGAGTCCTAAAATGTGCCATTGGATGACAGAAAGATGTTTGGGAGACGAGTGGCAATTGGCACAAAAGGAGTGGTATAGTAGAAGGAATACTTGCGAAGCATTATTGTTTTTAGCAAAAAATAATATAGTCGCACATGATTTCACCATTCCATATATATGTAATTCCTTAGAAGAAGTTATTGATAAAGCCAGACATGGTAGTTGGTTAGTAAAAGCTCCTTGGTCATCATCCGGAAAAGGTTTGTTGCGTTTGAAGGATGGTGTATCTGATAAAGAAGGAGAATGGATAAAGGGTGTTTTGAAAAAACAGGGTTATGTGATGCTTGAATGTTTTTTGGACAAAGTGGAAGATTTTGCCATGGAATTTAGAGCTACTGAGCAAGGGATAATTTTTATTGGATGGTCAAGTTTTTTGACTGGAGAGTATGGGGAATATCGAGATAATTACGTTGGTGCTCAGAGTAATATTGAAAATCATTTGGCATCTCTTTTGGGGGATGATATCTTAAAGCAATTATTGGTGTATATGCCCACGGTGTTGCAGAAGATTTATCCTACATACAGGGGATATTTGGGTGTGGATATGATGGCGTACAGAGATGAAAAAGGAGTAGTGCGAGTGCAACCCTGTGTAGAGATTAATTTGCGGTGTAACATGGGTATTGTGGCATTGTATTTAAGTAGTAAATATTTGGATGTGTGCACAAAAGGGGAGTTTACCATAACTTTTCATTCAAGACAAGGAGAAGCATTGAAAGAGCATCAGCGTCTATGTCAAGAGTTTCCTGCCGTATATAAAAATAACCGGATAAAATCCGGTTATATTGCACTGACACCAGTCAGTGAAACCACTCAATTTGTGGCTTCACTCAGGTGTTATTGAATTTTTGTATCTTTTAAAATCACATCATGTGCACCACCTTCAACAATAGATGTTGATGATACTAGGGTGATTTTTGCTTTTTCCTGCAATTGCGGAATAGTGATAGAACCGCAACTACACATTGTTGATTTGATCTTACCTAATGTAAGCTCCAGATTGTCCTTCATTTTACCAGCATACGGAACATAACTATCAACTCCTTCTTCAAATTTAAGAGCTGCTTTTACGTTACCTCCCATGTCGTAGCGCTGCCAGTTTTGAGCACGGTTAGAACCTTCACCCCAATATTCTTTTACATAGGTGTTACCGATAGACAACTTTTTGCTAGGACTTTCGTCAAAACGTGCAAAATAACGTCCCATCATCAAGAAGTCGGCTCCCATTGCAAGAGCTAAGGTCATGTGATAGTCATGTACTAAACCACCATCCGAGCAAATAGGGATGTAAATTCCGGTCTGTTCAAAGTATTCCTGACGAGCCTGACATACTTCTATAAGAGCTGTAGCCTGTCCGCGGCCGATACCTTTTTGTTCTCGTGTGATACAGATAGAACCACCACCAATACCTACTTTTACAAAATCAGCACCGGCTTTTACCAAGTAAAGGAACCCTTCTTTATCAACTACGTTACCACCACCTATTTTTACTTCGTCATTGTATGTTTCTTTCACCCAACGAATGGTTTCGTATTGCCATTCAGAAAATCCGTCTGATGAGTCAACTACTAATACGTCAACACCTGCATCAACAAGCGCAGGTACGCGTTCTTTGTAGTCACGGCTATTGATTCCTGCACCAACAACTAATTTTTTGTGGCTATCTAACAATTCATAAGGATTTTCCTGATGATTGTCATAATCTTTGCGGAATACAAAATATTGAAGTTTCTGGTGTTCGTCAATAATCGGAAGACAATTTAATTTGTGTTCCCAGATAATGCTATTTGCTTCGCTTAAAGTAAGACCTACTTTACCAACAATCAGATTTTCAAACGGAGTCATGAATTCTGATACCGGCTTGCTTAATGAGTCTGTTTTTAGACGATAATCACGGCTGGTTACCATACCAAGCAATGTGCCGTTTGCAGTTCCGTCATCGGTAATTGCAACTGTGGTGTGACCGGTAGCTGCTGTAAGGTTAACAACATCCTGCAGGGTTGCATCCGGGCGAAGATTTGAATCGCTCACTACAAAACCCGCTTTGAATTTTTTTACGCGGCGAACCATTTCTGCCTGGCTTTCGATAGGTTGTGAGCCGAATATAAAAGACAATCCACCATTCCGAGCCAAAGCTATTGCAAGACCATCATCCGATACACCCTGCATGACAGCAGATACAAATGGGATGTTCAATTGGATTGCCGAGGTTTCTCCCTGGCGGAATTTAACGATAGGGGTTTTCAGGGAAACATTGTCGGGAGTACACTCTTTGGTAGTGAGTGACGGAATTAACAGATATTCTCCAAATGTACGTGATACTTCTTTAATGTAATGAGCCATATTCTGTAGTATTTTTAAAAATTGAGCGAAATTACTCTATTTTCACAACATTGCCAAGCACTGTCTGTAAAAAATTATATTCTTATTGATTATTTCTGCAATATTTGATTGTCTGCAGGTGTTAATTTTTCTGTTTTTAGATTATATATTATAGTGTTCTCTACGTTTGAATAATTAATGCATGATTTTAAAAATCAATTCTCTCAACAATTCTCCTGCCGATGTATTAGTATTACCAACACCTTTAGATTTCATATCGTATTCACGTAGCAGTGAAATTACAGTTGCACATTTTTTGGCACTATATATACGACTGCCTTCCGTATAATCTTTCATGAAGAATGGATGTACTCCTAATATTTTTGCCATTTCCTGTATATTTTGTGTTTCCCTCTTTTGGTAGTGGTAAGTGAGAAGATTCAAGAAATAGCGAAATAGGGTGGAGATGGTGAGAATCATCGGATTGTTTTTGGGATTTGCTTCAAAATAATTGACAATCTGATTGGCTTTTAGTACATTTTTATGTATGACGGCATTTAATAGTTCGAAACTATTAAAGTCTTTACTGATACCAGTATGTTCTTCAACCAGTGATTCTTTGATTTCTCCCCCAGGAGGAAGCAAAAGCGTCAATTTATCTATTTCATTGGCAATTCTATTTAAATCTGTACCTAAACTTTCAGACAATATACCGGCAGCTTTGACAGAGATGTTATATTTCTGTTCCTTACAATAGTTGATAATCCATTCCGGTACTTTATTGTCGTAAAGTTTGGCCGATTCAAAATAGACACAATTAGGGGAGTGTGCTAATTTTTGAAAAACACTTTTACGTTTGTCCGGCTTTTTGTTTTTGTAAGCAAAGACAAGAATGGTTGCAGGCTGGATATGGTCGATATATGGTGTCAACAAATCAAAATCCTGGATATTCTGTGCTTCCCGAATGATGAGTACTTGTTTTTCTGCCATCATTGGAAAACGTCGTGCAGTGTCGGTGACAGTGCGCATGTTGACATCGTTACCATACAGAACCATCTGGTCGAATGCCTTTTGATCTTCCGGCAAAACGGTGTTTTCCAACAAGGACGTCAAACGGTCGATAAAAAAAGGCTCTTCACCGCAAAAGAAATAGATGGGTTTATACTTTTTTGCTTTAATCTCTTTTCTGATTTCTTCAAATGTCATAACCGGTTTATGTTCAGGTTTGCCTAATCATAGGCAAAGTTAGCAAAAGTTTTTACTTCCCTTGCAGTATTTTCTGGACGATTTTTTCAATTTCAGCATCTTCGCCTTGGGGATCATATGCAGTTTTCAGATTATTACCGAATATTAGGGCTATTGATTGCCAGAAATAGGCATTGACAGTACCACGATATTCCCGAATATGAGCAAAGGAGGTATGGTTTGTTTCTCGATAGATAAGACGGATAAGAATTTTTCCTTGTGTGATACTTAATTTCATTAACGGAGCCTTGAATGTCTTCATCAATTGAGAATACTCCTCTTTGAGAATTTTTCTTCGCTCTGATTCTTTTGTTATTTGTGAAAGACGTCGTTCGATTTCATTTACTTTATTGGCGGCGATACGAGCATAGGGATATACTTTACGTACATTATATTCCAAACGGAGATTGCGTTTCTCTCGCCGGAAATAGCGCGCTGCATGCCGCCCTCTGCCGTAGATGTTTGCAGATTCCAAAAGCACATGAGGGATGGTGTCACCTTGGTAAAAAATGGTGCCAACTAGCTGCTTGCTCTGTGTAAAACCACTGATTGCATATAGTAATAAAAGCAGTGTTATGCAGATTTTTATCATCCCTAAGAGATTTTGTTTACGCAAATATAATGACTAGCATTTAATTTCTTGTATTTTTACTTTACTTTCCATGAAATCTTTTTATTTTTGTGCTTAGAAAAATAGACAGTTAAAAGTTATAATAGCAGACCGTTCTATCGCTGTTCCGTCTTGGAAGAGAGGAAAGTCCGGGCAACGCAGGGCATCGTGCTTCTTAACGGGAAGATGTTCGTGAGGGCATAGTAGCGTAACAGAAAAGAACCGTTCTATAGTTGAAAGGCTTAAGAATAAGGGTGAAAAGGTGAGGTAAGAGCTCACCGGTGCTGCGGGTGATCGCAGTAGCCGTACGTCTCACGAGTTGCAAGGCCATGTATACCGGCGCATTTGGTTTGCCCGACCAATGCCGGGGGGTAGGCTGCTAGAGCTGCAGAGCAATCTGCAGAGTAGATAAATGATAGAAACCGCAAGGTACAGAACCCGGCTTACAGGTCTGCTATTTTTTTTATTAAATTATTTATTATGAAATCAATTCGGGAGATTTACAATATTGGATATGGTCCTTCTTCCAGTCATACCATGGGTCCGAGCCGGGCTGCAAAATTTTTCAATGAAAAACACGAAGATGCGGATAAAATACGAGTGACACTTTATGGTAGTTTGGCCTTAACCGGGCGTGGTCACGGTACAGATACTGCAATATTGAAAGTTGTGTCACATCCGGAAAATACAGAGATTGTCTGGCAACCGGAAATTACATTACCAAAGCATCCGAATGGGATGCTTTTTGAGGCAATTAATGGTGATACCGTTACAGATAGCTGGACTGTTTATAGTGTGGGAGGTGGAGCCTTGTGGGATGAAATAGGAACCTTCGATGGAGGTGATGTGTATCCAAAGACAACCATGGAGGAAGTGATGCATTGGTGTTTGGATGAAGGATGCACGTTTGTTGATTACGTACAGAAATACGAGGGCGAAGAGATTTTTGTTTATCTTGAAGAAGTTTGGCAGAGAATGCAGGAATCTGTAGAGAGAGGGTTGGTAACAGAAGGAGTTTTGCCTGGAGCATTGAAATTGGCACGAAAAGCAAGTTCATATAATATTAAAGCAATGCAGTCTGTAGGATCTTCTCGTCCTATGGGAATGCTTTTTGCGGCAGCTTTAGCTGTATCGGAGGAAAATGCTGGTGGTGGATGTGTCGTAACAGCTCCAACTTGTGGCGCATCTGGAGTATTACCTGCATTGATGTATTTTATGAAACATGACCAACATATGCCTGACTATCGTATCATACGAGGATTGGCGACTGCAGGTTTAATTGGTAATATTGTAAAAAGTAATGGTTCTATTTCTGGAGCAGAAGTCGGCTGCCAAGGCGAGCTAGGCACAGCATGTGCAATGGCATCTGCTGCAGCAACACAAATATGGGGAGGAACTATACGGCAAATAGAATATGCTGCAGAGATGGGTTTTGAGCATAATCTTGGTTTAACGTGCGATCCGGTATTAGGATATGTACAGATTCCTTGTATCGAGCGTAATGCATTTGTTGCTCAGAAGGCTAGAGAGGCTGCTTTGTATGCTCTTTATTCCGACGGACGTCATATGGTGACATTTGATGAAGTTGTCAAAACAATGGTAGAAACAGGATTGGATATGCAGGCAAAATATCGAGAAACCAGTTTGGGGGGGCTTGCTTGTGTATGCATGAAAAAATTGAATCAACTAAAAAAGACTGATCACTAGCATGGAAGACAGAGTCAAGCTAAAAATTGTAGGGTTCACTAATACGATAGCGTTATTAGGAGGCTTTGCATTGGTGCTTGAGGATGACGAAATGCATCGTAAAATACCTATTATTATAGGTATGTCGGAAGCTCAGGCTATCGCTGTAAAATTAGAAAACGAAACATTATGTCGCCCTTTATTTTATGATGTTGCAAAAACGCTCTTAGATAATTTGCAAGTTGATTTAATAGAGGTGTTTGTGACACATGTGAAAGATAAAATCTTTTATACTGAACTATTATTTCGGACTAAAGATGGACGAGAAATCAAGTTGGATTCCCGTATTTCGGATGCTGTAGTTTTGGCATTGGAATATAAATGTCCCATATATGCAACACGCGAAGTGGTAGAACAGACTTGTTTACCAAGTCCGAATCTTGATCGGGATATAGTTAAAAGTAAGGTAAAAAATAGTATTGACCAATTGTCTGATGCTCAATTGAAAGATATACTTGAACAGGCAATCAAGGAAGAGCGCTATGAAGATGCTGCAGAAATAAAAACTATACTTACTAAAAGAAAAGGAACAACACGCTAATATTTAAATAGAGATGGAACGTATTAAATTTGATTACAGCAAAATTTGCTCATTTGTTGACAAAGAAGATTTTGCAGCCTTAATGCCACAGGCTCAAAAGGCAATGAAGGGATTGGTGGAAGGAACTTGTAAAGGCAATGATTTTTTAGGGTGGCTGAATTTGCCTGTAGATATTTCTACAGAGGAAATGGCAGACATTGAAAAGACAGCAGCAAATTTGAGAGCGCGTACACAAGTTGTTGTCGTTATCGGTATCGGAGGTTCGTATTTGGGTGCGCGTGCTGTCATAGAAGCGTTGTCTAATAGTTTTCATAATTATGAATCAGCAAGCATGAAAGTTATTTTTGCTGGACATAATATTAGCGAAGACTATTATTATGAGTTGCAAAATTATTTGGAAAACAAAGAGTTTGGCATTTGTGTGATATCTAAATCAGGAACAACGACAGAACCGGCAATCGCTTTTCGCTTATTAAAGGAATTGCTTGAAAAGAAGGTGGGGCGAGAAGAAGCCGGAAGACGAATTGTTGCAATTACAGATGCAAAGAAAGGAGCTCTGCGCACATTGGCAGATCAAGAAGGCTATAAGACATTTGTGATTCCTGATAATGTAGGTGGAAGATTCTCTGTCCTTACTCCTGTTGGATTATTACCTATTGCTATCGCAGGTTTTAATATCCGTGAGTTAGTGCAAGGAGCTATCGATATGCGAAATGATTGTTTGGCTCAAGAAGTCAGTCCGGCTCTAGAATACGCTGTTGCCCGTATGGCATTGTATCGTAAAGGTTATGCTGTAGAGATATTGGCGAACTTTCATCCTAAATTACATTATATCACAGAGTGGTGGAAGCAACTTTATGGTGAGAGTGAAGGAAAAGAGAATCGAGGAATTTTCCCGGCTGGTGCAGATTTTACTACAGATTTGCATTCTATGGGACAATATATTCAGCAAGGCGTACGTTTTCTTATGGAAACAGTGATTTCTGTTGCTAAGCCCGATTATAAAGTGGAGATTCCTGCTGATGAAGCGAATTTGGATAAATTAAATTTTTTGGCAGGGAAACGTGTAGATGAAGTAAATAAAATGGCAGAACTAGGTACGCAGATTGCTCATGTTGATGGAGGAGTTCCTAATATGAAAGTAATTATGCCGACATTAAACGCTTTGTATATAGGCCAATTATTTTATTTCTTTGAATTTGCTTGTGGCATTTCTGGCAGTATGTTGGGTGTGAATCCATTTGATCAGCCGGGAGTAGAGGCATATAAGAATAATATGTTTGCTCTACTTGATAAGCCAGGATATGAAGAAGCTTCTCGTGCTATAAAAGCGAAACTTTAAGTTTTGGTTTATTTGAAATAGAAAACCTCAAAGCAATGCTTTGAGGTTTTCTTATAGTACGCTCGGCATGAGTATTAGCTAACGGGTGCAAGTCCCCAATGAGCCCTAATAGCGGGAATCATACAGCCCAAAGCAAGGGTGTCCATCGTGAGGTGGAATCTGAAGGAAGCTGGCGGCAAACATCTGGTCTGACGAACAGAAACTTCATATAAGGCATAAAACCGTGGTAAGGTTGCTATACAAACCAAAGCCCCATAGCTATTCGGAACGGTTGGTGTAAATGAAGCAGACATAAGATGGAAAGTTAATACCCTTATCCGAGGAGGTCTCACGGACGCATGAGAATAGTGAAAAAAAATCGAAATCAGCGGAGTAAAGCTTGCCGTGAGAAGTCAGCAGAAGTCATAGTAGCAAACGAATCGAAAGGTTTGTGAAGGACTGAACCTAATAATTAAACGATAGTAATAGAAACATACCTAATGAAAGAACGAATGCAGAAAACATTATCCGAAATTAATGACTGCCCTCAAAGAGATAGGTCGGAAACCGAATGGTATGAGGAAGTGCAGACTTTCATGTGGATGTGTGAAGACAACATCGTGGAAGTACCATTCGACAAGGAACATCTTCTTGAGCAAATCCTGAGTCCTACGAATCTTAATCGAGCCTATAAGGCAGTGATTGGAAACAAGGGTAGTGGCGGTATCGACAAGATGTCATGTGAACAGTTGCTCCCATGGTTCAAGCCTCATAAGGATTTGCTTATCTGTTCCTTAATGGACGGTTCTTACCGTCCTAATCCTGTTAAAAGGGTAGGAATCCCCAAGGAGAATGGCAAGATGCGCCTTTTAGGAATCCCCACCGTGGTAGACCGTTTGGTGCAACAAGCCATTAACCAAGTTCTGAGCCCTATCTATGAGAAACAATTCTCCATGAGAAGTTACGGTTTCCGTCCGAGAAGAGGCAGCCATGACGCAGTAAGAGGAGCTCAAGAGATAATCAATACAGGCTATACATACGTAGTAGACCTTGACCTTGAGCGTTTCTTCGATACCGTGAATCATAGCAAACTCATAGAAATCCTCAGCCGTACTATCAAAGACGGCAGAGTTATCAGTCTAATACACAAATATCTCCGAAGCGGTGTGATGAACAAAGGTATGTTCGAAACGAGCGAGGAAGGAACTCCCCAAGGAGGACCACTAAGTCCATTGTTAAGCAATATTATGCTTAATGAGCTGGATAAGGAACTCGAACGCAGAGAACTTCCTTTCGTGCGCTATGCCGATGACTCGATGATATTCTGCAAATCAAAAAGGGCAGCAATAAGAGTCAAGAAATCCATAACCAAATTTATAGAGGAAACTCTATATCTTAAAGTCAACAAGGGAAAGACTGTAGTATCGTATGTTCAAGGAGTGAAGTATCTCGGTTATTCCTTTTATGTAATGAAAGGCAAATGTCGCCTTACAGTACACCGGAAATCCAAAGCCAAGATGAAAACAAGACTCAAAGAGCTGACGAATCGTAGCAACGGATGGGGATACGTTAAGAGGAAGCAGAAGCTGAAAGAATACATACATGGATGGCTTGGATACTATCACCTTGCCGATATGAAACGTTTCCTTCTTGATATTGATGAGTGGTTAAGACGGAGAATACGTATGTGTATATGGAAAGCTTGGAAGAAACCCAAGACCAAGGTGACAAACCTTATTAAATGCGGTATAGAAAAATACAAGGCACGGGAATGGGGTAACACTCACAAAGGTTATTGGCGTATCGCTGATAGCCCTATATTGAAAGTGGCGATAAATAATGATAGCCTGCGAAAGGCAGGGTATCCCTCCTTAATGGGTTCGTATCTTGAATGGTACCCAAAATAGGAACCGCCGTATGCCGAGCGGCACGTACGGTGGTGTGAGAGGTCGGTGAACATGAAAATAGGAGATAAACACCTATAATTAATGTTTACCTCCTACTCGATTTAAAATACAGGAATATTATAAACTAAACCAATAGAAAGACGTTGAGGATTTGAACCGATAAGTCCCATTTCAAGTGCTCGGTTTGTCATATCCACCTGTTTGGCATGGTATACAGCAAAGAAACGTAAGTTTTCCTTCATTGGAAAATATTCAAGACCGCCTTGGTAGCCAAAAGAGGTACGGTATTTTCCTTTTTCCATAATACCATTTTTCCGTATGGAAGCTGTTTCATACATACCTTTTAAAAATAGATTCAACTTTTCTGCTGGGCGGTAGTTGATGCGGCTTACAATTGATAAATATCCACAATCTGTCGCACAGAAAGGAGCTTCGTCAGTTGCAATAGTTGATGATAGGATACCTAATTTGTCTATATCTTCAAATGAATAGGTAGCATCAACATACATGTTGAAATTATCTTGCATCCATGAAGCTGCTAAAGTCATCATGTTTACATTGCTTTTATCTCCTTCGTGAAAAATAGAGTAGGAGCATCTTGTTGCTAAGCGATTGTCAAAGAATAATCCGTTCCAATTGAAAGTATAACCCAATGGTAGCTTTGCTGCTTTAAAATCCTTTGGGATAATAGCATATGTATCTTCCACAGAATTGTTTCTTCCGTTTACAATCTGAAAGCGCAATTCCTGTGTAGGAGTACATTGCCATTGGATATGAGCTCCTACTAGAAAACAGGTCATATTGTTTCCAAGATCTGAAAACTCATATATTTGTGCCGGGTCTGAATCATATTCAAATCCGCCAAAGTCTGCGTACTGTTTACCAACAAAAGTACTCAGAGTAGGAGTGATGTTAAATCCAATTCCCAAGCAATCTATGGAAGATGGCATATTATCTAAGCTATTAGCTTTATTACTTCTATTCAAATGTTGCATCCATTTGTAAAAAATACGGTCAGTAATGTTTCCTGTCACTTGCAGACGCAAATAATCAACTCTAAATGCTGCTTTGTCAGCTTCTGTTGCAGTCAAATCTGTATGGAAAGCCATACGGGTGTTCACACTGACATTGAGAAAATCATTTTTCTTGATGGATTTGGTAATCGTCTCAATGATTGTTTTTTCTCTGTTCGTACTGTCTGTTTTGTGAAAAGCAAATGTTTCTTTTAATCCCATGTGTACGAAACATGCGGATAACATCAGTAAATGTAAAAGTCTCATAAAATATTTTGTGGTTAATTATTTTCGACCGCAAAAATAGTATAAAAGCGTGAAACGTTTACTATGTTTTAAGAATATCATGTTTTATTTGTGTGATTCGAAAAAAAAGTCGAAATTCGCAACCATAATTTTTTAAGGGAAAACTTGTTGAACTAAAAGCAATTAAAAATGAAAACATTTGGAAAATTAAAGTTATTGGCAATTGGAGTTCTACTAATGGCAGGCATGAGTTCATGCTTGAAGAGTTCAGATCCAGGATTTGGTATTGCTCCTTATTTAGCCTATATAGAACAAGACGGACATGGAAAGTCTGCTAGATTTATGCCGGCAATGCAATTGTTTGGAAACCAACCTATTGATGTTTCTCTAGCTAGTCCTATATGTAAATTTGAGAATAATAATTATATGTTTCAAGCTGTTGCTGGAAGCAATAATACTCTGCTTGAGTTAACGTCTTCTATGAATACTCCGGTTGATACCGTAAAATCTTGGATATGTTCAATCACTGCAGTGTCTAAAACAGAAGAACCGGAACAAGCGAGCACATCATTTAGTTTTAGGGCTAAAAAGGCTTTGGGTGAATTTGATGTTGAAAGTTTAGCATATAGTGGAACTGACAGCAGAGTCACCGGAGAATGGAAGAAAGTGGAAAACGCAGAAGAATATATATTGGTCTATAGAGAATCATCCAATAGAATGTGGTTACCCGCTGCTGAATTTATTGTTGTTGAAAAGGATGGAAAAATTACAGCAAATGCGACATTAAGTGGAGCTACAAAAGGAGCAACAATGGATATAGCTGTTGCAGCATCTAATGGAACATTTTGGTCTATTGATGGTAAAAAGTCTATTACAGTAGGAACTGATGCAAAATAAAATCAATTAAGAGTAATAAAAAAACCAGCTTTTTAGCTGGTTTTTTTATTGCTTGTGACTTTTATTATTTGGATAATCTCATTGTATCCATTGCGATTACCAATTCTTCGTCAGTTGTAATGACCATTACTTTTGTTTTAGCATCTTCTGTACTGATTACAACATCTTTGCTCTTGATAGTTGCATTCAATTCATTGTTAATCTTGACGCCTAAATAGTCCATATCGGCACAAACTGCTTCGCGAACTGGTTGGTCATTTTCTCCAATACCACCGGTAAAGATGATTAAGTCAACACCATTCATGGCTGCAGCATAAGCTCCAATGTATTTTTTTACATTATAAACAAATACATCCAATGCAAGGGCTGCTCTTTCATTACCAGCTTCCATTGCTGCTGTTAGTTCTCGGAAATCGGAAGATACACCGGAAATACCCTGAACTCCTGATTGTTTATTCACAAGAGCGTTCGCTTGCTCTAAATTTAATCCTTCTTTTTCACAGATGTACAATAATGCACCTAGATCGAGATCTCCGGCACGAGTACCCATAACAAGTCCTGCAACAGGAGTGAAGCCCATAGAAGTATCGATAGATTTTCCTCCTTTTACTGCAGAGATAGAAGCTCCATTACCTAAGTGGCAGGTGATAATCTTCTTCTCAGCAATATCCCAACCTAACAAACGACATGCTTTTTCTGCAACGAATTTATGGGAAGTTCCGTGAAAACCATATCTTCTAATACCATATTTCTGGTAATATTCATAAGGAATTCCATAAATGAATGCCTTTTTAGGCAAAGTTTGGTGGAACGATGTATCAAAAACAGCAACTTGAGGTACAGATGGTAATAATTTTTCCATTGTTTCGATACCTTTCAAATTGGCCGGATTATGAAGAGGTGCAATTTCACCAAGAGCTTTGATTTTAGCTTTAGCATCTTCAGTTACGCGCACGCTTTCTGAAAAATATTCACCACCATGAGCAACGCGATGTCCTACAGCATTGATCTCGTTTAATGATTTCAAAACACCATGTTGCGGATCAACCAATGCTTTCAGGATTAAATCCATACCTACGCTATGATCTGCGATAGGTTGCTCGATAACTACTTTTTCTTTTCCTTCCGGTTTGTAAGTAAAACTGCCACAAGTCAGACCAATTTTTTCTACAATACCTTTTGCCAATAATACGGCATCTGCGTCCATATTCAGTAATTGGTATTTGATAGATGAACTGCCGCAGTTTAATACTAAAACATTCATGTCTCTATTCTTTTGTGGGGGAGTCCCCCTGTTATTATTTCTTTGCTGCTGCTTGGTTTACAGTAATTGCTACCAAATTCACAATATCACTAACTGAACATCCTCTAGAAAGGTCGTTAATTGGAGCAGCCATACCCTGCAATACAGGTCCTACAGCTTCAATACCTGCAATTCTTTGTACCAATTTGTAGCTAATGTTACCAACTTCCAAACTTGGGAAAATTAACACGTTAGCTTTACCTGCAACCGGACTGCCTGGAGCTTTGCTATTGCCTACTGATGGAACCAAAGCTGCATCAGCTTGCATTTCTCCATCAATCATTACATCCGGAGCCATCTGTTTAGCTAATTCTGTAGCTTTTACAACTTTATCAACCAATTCATTCTTTGCAGATCCCTTAGTAGAGAAACTTAACATTGCCACACGCGGTTCAATTTTAGCTATTGCACGAGCAGTTCCTGCTGTTGATACAGCAATTTGAGCTAATTCTTCTGCTGTCGGATTTGGAAGAACTGCGCAGTCTGCACACACAATTAATCCATTTTCTCCATACTCCGGCTTGTTGGTTAAGAGTAAAAATGCTCCTGATACGACAGAGATACCCGGCAGGGTTTTTACAATCTGCAGAGCAGGACGTAATACATCTCCAGTTGCATTTTGTGCTCCTGCAACTTCTCCATCTGCATCACCACTCTTAATCATAAGAGTAGCTAAATAAAGAGGATCAGTAACAAGTTTCATCGCTTGCTCTTTGGTCATTCCTTTGCTCTTACGCAATTCAACCAATAAGTCAGCATACTCTTCTTTTTTGGCATGAGACTGCGGATCGATAATCGTAGCCTTGTCAATGTTTTTCAATTGGTGTTTTTCTGCCAAAGCTTTAATCTCGTCAGGATTACCAATTAAAATAATTTGGGCAATTCCTTCACCGATGATTTGATCTGCAGCCTGGAGGGTACGTTCTTCAGTTCCTTCAGGGAGAACAATCGTTTTACTTTGTTTCTTTGCGTTTTCTTTGATTTGTTCTAAAAGTCCCATTATATCTCAATTTTAAAAGTAGGTTCGTAAGATGTTGCAAAAATAGAAATAAAGAAAGGAAAACTAAAAAGTAAATCTAATTATTTACCCTTCTACTCTAATTTAAATCTGATTCGTAACCGGCCATCTGCGTAGTCACTGCTAATAATCTTAAATTTGCCAATTTCTGATGTATTGTTAACATGAGCTCCGATACAAGCACACGTATCATAATCCCCGATACGTACAATGCGTAATGTTTCACTGGCATCTTCAGGTAGTTTACTTAAATCTACACCTTCTGGTACGTTGTCACGAGTTACAAATTCTATACTGACAGGTAAATGGCGGTCGATAATTTCATTAACTCTATCTTCAATTTCTGATATTTTTTCAGGAGATGGAGCTTCTTTAATAAAGTAGTCCGCTTTACTCTTTTTTCTCTCGATGTGAGTATTTTTTGAACGTGGACAACCAAACATACGTACCATGGTCTGATTCAGCAAATGTTCAGCAGAATGCATAGGTGGATATTCTTGTTTGTTGTGTTCATTAAGTTGTATTTCTTGTTCCATAATTTCTTGATTAATTATTTCAATGGTCATTTGTTACTGCAAAAGTAGTGAAATGCTTTCTAAAAATGTAGGAATCTCGAAATATTATAGATAACTCTTAGCAAATCATTATTTTTAGTATCTTTGTCCTCGTAATTCCCAAAAGGGGAATTTATATAAGAGACCAAGTCTAATATAAAAGAATAATTATGAAATTGTTAGAAGGAAAAACCGCACTGATTACCGGTGCTTCCAGAGGCATTGGTAAAGCTGTGGCTCTGGCATTTGCAAATGAAGGTGCCAATATCGCTTTCACTGATTTGAGATATGATGAAATAGCACAAGCTACTGAAAAAGAAATTGCAGCGTGCGGAGTAAAAGCTAAAATGTATGCTTCTAATGCTGCTGATTTTGCACAGACTGCTGCTACTGTAGAGGAAGTGGCTAAAGATTTTGGAAGAATCGATATTTTGGTAAATAATGCCGGTATTACGAAAGATACTTTATTGATGAGAATGAGCGAAGAACAGTGGGATGCTGTTATCAACGTGAATTTGAAATCTGTATTTAATTACACAAAAGCAGTTTCTGCTATCATGTTGAAACAGAAGAGCGGTTCTATTATTAGCATGAGTTCTGTTGTCGGTGTTAGCGGTAATGCTGGTCAGGCAAACTATTCTGCTTCTAAAGCTGGTATTATCGGATTTACTAAGAGTGTTGCAAAAGAACTCGGTTCTCGTAATATCCGTGCAAATGCTGTTGCTCCTGGCTTTATTATTACTGACATGACAGCACAGTTACCGGAAGATGTACGTAAAGAATGGGCTGCAAAAATTCCATTGAGAAGAGGAGGTACGCCTGAAGACATCGCAAAAGTATGCTTGTTCTTGGCTTCTGACTTATCTGCTTATGTGACAGGTCAAGTACTGCATGTTTGTGGTGGAATGAATATGTAATTTTATAATCACCGATGTACTGATATACCAATGTACCAATTCAATACCAAGTATTTGGTACATCGGCACATTGGTAAATTAGTACATTATGGTGTATGAAATTATAAAGAAATCTGCTGTAATTTCATTTATAGCAGCTGCGATAAGTTTACTAGGAATTTCTTGTACTGCTTATCGGAATTTTTCTATGGAAGTATTGGAGCCTTCTTCTATTTCTATTGATATCAATAAAAAGTTGGCTCTTTATGATCGTAATGTCCGCAATGCAGATAGTGATCTTAGAATAGAGGAAGAAGAATCTGAATATCACTTATTGCGAGAATTTGCCAATGGTCTGAATAATCGCATCATAGATTTAAAAAAAGATACAATTATATTTATTAAAAATCAGCATCGTACATTGCTGAAAGATGGTGAATCTCCACAATGTTTATCTTCAGATATTCAAGCTTCTTTGTATCAAGAATACAATATAGATTATCTGCTTTCTTTGGAGATGATTTCCTACAAAATGTGGAGAGAGGACGTCCATTGTTATTGGTTATTACGTCTTTATCAACAAGGGAGTGATATACCGCTAGATTCCGTTGTTATAGATAAATCGTTGCTTGCTGATGTAGAAATGCCGGATGCCATGTTTGATGAGCTCGCAGCTACTTATTGGGATGGCGGTTATGCTTATGCACATCGAATTGTTCCGACTTGGATTAAAACAGAACGACGTATATATAAACAAGGAAGGGTATTTGCTTTAGGAAATGCATATATGGAGACAGAGCAATTTGAAAAAGCCGCAGAACTATGGCGTAAGGTTGCTAAAATGCATAATATAAAAGCAATCAAAGCTCATCTAAATTTAGCTTGTCTGTGTGAATATATGGGCGATTTTATGCAAGCGCAATATTATCTGTTGCAAGCTCAAAAATTAACACAAACAATCAAAGCCCGTCATCAGTTAATTGATTACCTTCAAAAATACATGAAAATACTGAATGATCGAATATACAAAGAATCTATTCTTGAAAAACAAATCAATATAGGTAGTTAAACTATGCTCAGTATATACAAAGCTTCTGCAGGTTCCGGTAAGACATTTACTTTAACACTAGAGTATTTCAAGATTATTTTTGAAATGCCGACTGAATATCGGAATATATTAGCTGTGACATTTACCAATAAGGCGACAGAAGAAATGAAATCGCGTATCATCAACGAGTTGTACAAATTGGCAGATGGACAGGATACAGACTATGGAAAGATTTTATGTCATGAATTAAATATGAATGCGACTGCTTTGCAGAATAGGGCAAAACTTTTACTTTCGCTTTTATTACATGATTATGGCAGATTAGCCGTTACTACAATTGATAAATTTTTTCAGCGTATTATAAAATCATTTATTCATGAGTTAGGCATTTTTCCAGGGTATAATGTTGAACTGGACAATGAGTTTGTGCTATTAAAAGCAGTTGATAAAGTGATGGAGCAAATCAAAGATAATGCTGATTTGCGGAATTGGATTTATGAATTGCTAAATGACAGTATAGAGGAAGGGAAGTCCTGGAGCGTAAAAAATAAAATTGCAGATTTAGGGCAAGAACTATTTCGTGAAAACTATATGCTGTTCAATCAGCAAGTGTTGGATAAATTTAGTGATAAACATTTTCTAAAAGCATATCGAAAATTTTTAGACCTTCAGATAAAATCTTTTGAAGATGAGTTGCAATTAACGGCTAAACAAGCTGTAGACCTCATAGATCAAAATGGATTAAATATTGATTCATTCAAAAAAGGCAAATCTGGTTGTGTGGGGTGGTTTTATAAGTTATCTGCAGGAAATTTTGACCAGCCGACACCGACCACTCGTAAAGGGGCAGAATTTGAAGACACCTGGATTGCACAAAAATCTCCAGACAGAGCCAATATAGAAAATATTTTACCGGATTTAATGTCCTTGCTACAGAGGGCTCTTGCTTATTATGATACACATTCTCGAAAGTATCTTTCTGCAATTCAGCTGATTGGTAATCTTTATCAATTAGGAATTTTAAATGATCTTTATCAGGAAGTGCGTTCATATTGTAATGCCAAAGGTCTCATGTTGCTGAGCGATACAACGCATATTCTCAATAAATTGATTTCTAATAATGACACATCATTTTTATTTGAAAAATGTGGAAATTATTACAAACATATCATGATTGATGAATTTCAAGATACGTCAGCTATGCAGTGGAAAAACTTTCGTCCTTTGATTGTCAATAGCCTATCAGAGAATTGCAAGGCAATGATTGTTGGAGATGTTAAACAAAGTATTTACCGCTGGCGTAACGGAGAATGGAGTCTTTTAGCGTACGAGGTCGAACAACAATTTAAAAACTTAGGTATACAGAATGTATATTTAAGTGACAATTGGAGAAGTGCCAAAGAAATAGTTGAATTTAATAATGAATTTTTTGAAGCTGCTTCAAACTTGCTTGCAAGAAATTATCGGCAAGAAGTTGGTGAAGAAGACGAACGGGCGCTAGTAATACAAGAAGCATATAAAAGCTTAAGGCAAACTCCCCGGAAACAGAAGTGTGGCTATGTAGATATTTTGTACGGTCCAGAAAAAAAAGAAGAGGATAGCGAAGCAACTATCATTGCTGATGTTATAAATGTTATTGGCAACATCAGGGAGCGTGGTGGCAGACTGAAAGATATTGTAATATTGGTACGTAATGGCAAGGAGGGAGCATCGATTGCAGAATATCTGATGGAGTATAATAAAACTGCAAACACTCCGGTGTCATTTATTTCCAATGATTCTCTGTATGTATGGTCATCTCCTTATGTGCAATTTATTGTTGCTGTTTTACGTTATATAGTTGAGCCATTTGATTTAGTCAATAAAGCGCAAATTATCTATTTCTATAAAACTTTTGTACAGCATGATTCAAATGTTTCTTTGCATGAGATTTTCAACAGCTCGTCAGAAACGGATATTTTCACCTTTTTGGAAACAACATTTAATCCTTCTGCAGAATCTGTTATGTCTTATTCTTTGTTCGAAACCATAGAAACAATTATAGAGCATTTTAATTTGCAAGACAAAGAAGAAGAAATACCATATCTAATTGCTTTACAAGATATTATATATGAATACGAAGCAAATAACTCTAATAGTATCACCCTTTTTCTAGAATGGTGGGAAAAAGAACAAGGTAAACGCGTACTATCAACTTCAGAGGAGGTAGATGCCGTACGTATATTGACAATTCATAAATCAAAGGGGCTTGAATTTGAGTACGTAATTCTTCCATTTTGTTCCTGGGAATTAGATGGAGTTCGTCCTATCAGAAGGATATGGTGTAAAAATAATGAACAGGATTTCAATCAATTAGAGTATGCACCTTTAAACTATTCCTCCACGTTAATAGATACTAGTTATAGAGAAGATTATATGGACGAGCATTTAAAGGCATATATTGATAATCTGAATCTGCTCTATGTTGCTTTAACTCGTCCAAAGGTTGAGTTATACATTCGGCCATATTCACCCAAAGTGAATAAAGATGGGAGTATATCTCTTAGTGATATAGGGGCATTCATGTATTTGGTATTGGAAGATATGGGAGTTGAAATTGCTAGTTGCGGTAAATATGTACTTGGTGAACAAAAAATATTAGGCAATAAGTCTAATGCAGAGGAGATTCGTTCTTTTTCTCTTCAAAAATATCCAGTATGGCAATCTGCCGATCGAATCAATGTAAAATACCTGTATCGTGATTACACTGCACCGGAAGAATCCGGCTTGTCTGCCATTAATGAAGGAAAGCTCCTGCATGAAATGTTTAAGACAATTTGCAATATAACTGATGTAGAACAAGCAGTTGCTCAAGCATATCTGAATGGACTTATTCGCAATGAAGAAAAGGATGAATACATTACGAAGATACAGGACTATTTAAAAATACCTCAGGCTTCTGAATGGTTTCACCCTAAAAATAAAATAATCAATGAACGTGACATTCTTTTTCCTGGTGGCAATAAAGCTCGTCCAGACCGAATAGTCGAACGTAACGGTAAGGTTATTGTCATTGATTATAAATTTGGACAAAGTGAAGAAATAAAATACATCAAACAAGTACGTTTTTATTGTAAGACACTTCGTGAAATGGGATACCCGCAAGTAGAAGGCTACATATGGTACGTAAAATTAGGTAAAATAATAAATGTTTGATATAAAAAAACAGTCTCTATTAGAGACTGTTTTTTTATTTGATCAGACTAAGATTAAATCTTAGAATTTACAATTTCAAGAATTTCTGCTTCCAAAGCATTTGCTTTAGCTACAATTTCAGCACCTTGATTGATGATATCTGCAGCGAAAGCTTTATCTTCCAATCCTGCAGCATTGATCTTCACATTCAAGAAAGCTCCCATAACTCCTGCACGAGCAGCCAATGCACCTACACCGGCATCTGTTACAGAGTTAGGATTACCGATTTCAGCCATTGCTTTAGCTACAGACATACATTCATAGCACAAACGCAATGTTTTAAATGGCACTTCTGTAGCATAGCGGGTTGCATCTTGTACAGCTTGTTGACGAGCAGCTTTTTCTTCTTCTGTTTTTTTCGGAAGGCTAAATGCATCCATGATTTTGTTAAATGCATTCGTATCTTCGTCAACCAATTTCATCAATTCAGTCTGGTATGTTTTTCCTTTTTCTGCCCAATCGCTAAATTCTTCCCAACGTTCATCCCAACCACGTTTGTGAGAAGAGAGGTTGGCAACCATTGTGCCTAATGCAGAACCGAGAGCACCCATATAAGCTGAAATAGAGCCACCACCAGGAGCTGGAGATTCAGAAGCTGTTTCATCTGCAAAATCAGTCAAATTCATATCGATCAGACGTTTTTTGTCTTTCATTGCTTCATCTTCAAGGATATATTCAATAATCTTTTTATGCGGATCGAAAGGATATAGTTCGTCTAATCCCAATGATTTTACAGCAATTTTAATCAATTCTTTATCTGACACACCAGTTGAACGTTGTTGTTTACGCAAGAAATAACGTCCGGCTTCCAACATGGCATTTAAAGGAAGTACACCTACCAGTTCTGATCCCGTAACACGGATTCCACGATCTGCTGCTTTACGACATACTTCATCGAAAGCCTCATGCATAGATGTTACAGAAATATCTGTCAAGTTCATTGAAATTTGAGCAATACCATATTCTTCAATGAACCAACCGATTGCTTTTACAGATTTCAATGTACCAGGAATCATAACGGGTTTACCATTTTCATCCAATACTTTTTTACCTGTGATAGGATTTCCTTCACGTTTTACACGCCCTCTTTCACGAACATCAAAAGCAATAGAGTTTGCACGACGTGTAGAAGTTGTATTCAAATTAACGTTATATGCCACCAAGAAATTACGAGCACCGACAGCAGTAGCACCCGTTTTGGCTGTCCATTCATTTAATTCGCGAGGACCAAAATCAGGATGCCATTTCTCGCTTGACAAACGTTCGCCTAAAGCTTCGTATTCGCCAGCACGACAAGTTGCCAAGTTTTTACGTTCTGGAGTAAAGGCTGCACTTTCATAGCAATATACCGGAATATTCAATTCTTCACCTATACGTTTAGCCAATTTGCGTGCATATTCTACTGTTTCTTCCATAGTAATGTTGGATACAGGAACTAATGGACAAACATCGGTTGCACCAAAACGCGGGTGAGCACCTTTGTGCTTTGTCATATCAATCAATTCTGCAGCTTTTTTCACAGCACGGAAAGCAGCTTCACAGATAGGTTCAGGTTCACCTACCATTGTTACAACAGTACGGTTTGTTGCTTTACCCGGGTCAACATCAATTACACTGATACCCTCAACTGTTTTCATAGCATCAGTAATTTGATTGATGATGTGCATGTCGTTACCTTCACTGAAATTAGGTACGCATTCAATTAACTTTTTCATGTTTATATCGTTTATTGTTTAAAAATCTATGTTATACATAGTTTATCTACGTATCAAAATTGTTCTCCTTTTAAGAATATCATTTCCACTAAATCAGCGGTATAGGCATAGGGGAGATATTCAATCCCTGATATTGGCGTTGTAATATAAAAATTGGCCAATTTGCCGATTGCGATGCTACCAACTTCTTCCTGAACTCCCATTGCATAAGCAGAGTTGATTGTTGTAGCATTGATAACCTCTTCCGGTAACATTTTATAATTAATGCATCCAAGTGACATGATAAATTTCATGTTGCCAGAAGGAGAGGAGCCTGGATTATAATCAGAAGCAAGTGCTACAGGAAGTCCTGCCTCAATCATTTTCCGCACCGGAGAATATGGCATATTTAAGAAAAATGCCGCACCTGGTAATACTGTTGGCATCGTTTCGCTACCTAATAAACAAGCAATTTCCTCATCTCCAACATATTCCAAATGGTCCACTGAAAGTGCATTGTATTTTACGCCGACCTGTATACCACCTGAATAGTCAAGTTCATTAGCATGAATCTTTGCACGTATTCCATATTTCATACCTGCATTCAGCATACGATCGGTATCTTCCACCGTAAAAAATCCTTTATCGCAAAATACATCAATATAGTCAGCCAAATCTTCCGCAGCAACCATCGGAATCATTTCATTAATAATCAAGTCAACATATTCTGTTTGCCGACCTCTATATTCAGCCGGTACTGCATGAGCACCAAGAAATGTTGATTTGATTAATAGAGGTGTATCTTCTTTTAAACGATGTATAACACGCAGCATTTTCAATTCACTCTCAGTATCCAGACCATAGCCGCTTTTTATTTCAACAGCACCGGTACCGTAGCCGGCTATTTCCTGAATACGTTGATAAGCAGCATCATAAAGTTCATCTTCACTCGCTTTACGAATACGTTCGGCAGAATTTAAAATTCCTCCTCCACGTTTGGCTATTTCTTCATAGGAAAGACCTCGGATTTTATCAATATATTCAACTTCACGACTTCCTGCGTATACTAAATGAGTGTGAGAATCACAATAAGAAGGCATAACCAAACGGCCTGTTGCATCAATTTCTTTTACAACATCACCACCTGCATATATTTTCTCTGTATCCAAATCTTTCATTTCGCCAAAGTCGGCAATCTTATCATCTTCAACCAGTAGCCAAGCATTTGATATCGTATCCAAATGTGACATATCACTTCCTGCCACCCATGTCCGCGGATTTCTTTCCACTTGCACTAATTGTTTGATATTTATTATCAATGTTTTCATATATCGTTTCTTTATGTAGTTAAAGCGATGCGAATGTAATAAAATAAAAGGACATAACCTCGTTTTCTGTTATATTTAAAACGATTGAGACAACATTGATTTATCATCCTTTTAGCTGAACACCTGCAAACGATTAGCATCCAAACGCAGAAATATAAATATCAAAATTGTAAATGCCCAGAGGGAAGAACCTCCATAACTAAAAAAGGGAAGAGGTATCCCGATTACCGGAGCAACACCTATCGTCATTCCGATATTGACTGCCATATGAAAGAAAAGAATACTTGCTACCCCATATCCATAAATACGTGAAAAAGCTTCCGCAGTGGCAAACTTTCCACCTGCCTGCCTATACTTTATTATATTGTGAGCAATAAAAGGAGGCAACCCAAGTTGTAAGAACTCGATGGAATCGGTTAAATTAGGTTCGAACGGTGCTAATATCACCTTCCTTTTTACAACCTCTTTCTTTTTGAATGAGGCATTCCTTTTATGCTCGATTGTCTGAATACCGGCTAGGAACCGTTCCATTTCTTCAAATGATTCCTGACCGGTTTCTTTACTCGATTCTTCTATCAGATAAGGAGAAACCAGCCAAACTCCGATTATCGTAACAATCATTCCAAGCAAGAAAACTATAGCCTTGCGTTCTCCTTTAGAGAAATAGAAAAAATCTTTCCACATTATTGCACTAAATCAAGCCCAATTCATTGATGAAAATCAAGGCAATACCAATGGGTGCAATGAATCTCAGAATAAATATATAGACATTAAAGAAACCCGCTTTCAAAGTACCTTCATTGGTCAACTCAGCATAAGAGACCGAACGCTTCAAATACCAGCCGACAAAT
>OGQF01000747.1_pt1 | contig 26007 bp, 19 predicted proteins | sample 1553141 | NCBI WGS metagenome assembly OGQF01 (sample SAMEA2580005, study PRJEB22360) | human gut metagenome | biome: human gut; feature: human-associated habitat; material: faeces | place: Denmark | collected 2008/2010
CTTTCCGCATCCGCAAGGAAATAACAGGAAGATTGAATTTACGTGCAATTTTTTCCGTACCTATCAACACCGGTGTATCCTGATGAAGGAATTCCATCCAGAAATTCAAATTTGCCACATTAGGAGTCTGATCTCCGATAAAAGCAGCAAAGAAAAGACGCCCCTTCCGACGATTGTTTACAATTTCGCGCAACACATCATTTTTAGGGACAGGTATTGCACCGAAACGCGAACGAATCTGATGCATCATTTTATCAAACACCGAATTATGGAGAGGCTTGTACAATGTGAAAAAATCAACATCGTCAGACATCCATAAACTATAAGAAGCCATCCATTCCCAATTTCCATAATGACCTAATACCACAATAAGGCTTCTTCCCTCATTCAAATAATGCTGAACAACTTCATTATTATTAAAAACACATCTACGCTTTATTTCCTCTGCCGACATATGCCACATACGATAAGACTCTACCAAAAAATCACACAAATGGTGATAAAATCCTTTGGCTATCTTATCCAACTCTGCTTCCGTTTTCTCAGGAAAAGAATTTCTAAGATTCATCATCACAACCTTACGCCGATAACGAACCACATAATAAAGCAAAACATAGCATATATCGGCAAACAGATACAACACACGCAAAGGTAACAGACTCAATAACCAAACAAATCCGTATACAATTTTCGACAACATAATGATTCCTAAAATTATTTCAGAGTATTCTCTACTAAAAACGCAACAAAAATACAAAGAGTTCATTTAAAAACAGGCAATAGAAAGACAATAAAAATTAATTTGCCACTTTCATATTTTATTACTATTTTCGTGAGTCCAATAAAGTATTGGAACCATCAAACAGAGTGATGGTTGAACAACCCGAACGAATTACGTTTGGTACACATACACTTAACTGCTGACAAATTATGGAGCAAGAAAACAACATCACAGACATTCATGCCGCAGATGAGCAACTCATAAACGATGAGAAAACCACTGTCGAAGCTACAAAAGAAGTTACAGAAATCCCTACCATTGATTTCTCCTCTCTTTCAACCGAAGATATTGTAAAACATCTGCAAAAGCTAATGGAACAATATCCAGTGAATCTATTGAAAGATATCATGGATTCTCTGCCAGAAATTTTCGAAACCAAATACAATGCAGAATACGCTACAGCACTTGCTGCATTCACCGCAGATGGAGACAATCCTGAAGATTTTGATTATAAAAACGACAGCAAAGAACGCTTCAACCAATTATATAAAACATATAAAGACAAACGTAGCGCACAAAACCGCCAAGTAGAAGCTGAACGAGAAGAGAATTTAAAAATCAAACAAGGGATTATCGAAGAGTTGAAAGTATTGGTTCAAAAAGAGGAATCAATGGACAAAACGTTTCAAGAATTTCGTGAATTACAAGAGAGATGGAGAAACACAGGCCCTGTACCACAAGCTCAACTTAATGGATTGCTAGAAACCTACCATCATCACGTTGAAAATTTCTACAACTATATAAAAATAAATAAAGAACTTCGAGATCTTGATCTCAAACATAATCTCGAAGAAAAAACTGCATTATGTGAAGAAGCAGAAAAATTAGATGAAGGCAATGATATTACAGGAGCTTTCAAACAGCTTCAACTTTTGCATGCACGTTGGAAAGAAATCGGTCCTATCCCCAAAGAGCAAAAAGAAGCATTATGGGAAAGATTTAAAGCTGCCAGCACACAAATCAACGATAAATATCACAATTTTTTCGAAACGTTAAAAGCAGAACAAGATAACAATTTGCGCATCAAAGAAGAATTGTGCAATAAAGCAGAAGCAATTACAGCCGAAGAATACAAGACTATGGCTCAATGGCAAACTGCTACCCAGAAAATCCTTGACTTGCAGCAAGAGTGGAAACAAGCTGGCAATGTACCACAAAAAGAACGCAATCGGATATATAAGAAGTTCAGAAGCATCTGTGATATTTTCTTTGAAAAGAAACGGACTTTTCATGCAGAATTGGATATTGAATTAGAAAAGAATTTACAATTAAAGATTGCCCTTTGCGAAAAAGTAGAAGCCCTCAAAGACAGTACAGATTGGAAGACAACAACAGATAAAATAATAGCTTGTCAGAAAGAATGGAAGAAAATCGGTCCTGCTCCGCGCAAATACTCCAACAAAGTATGGGCAAGATTCCGCGCTGCATGCGATGTATTTTTCAATAATAAGAGTCTGCACTTCAAAGACAAAGATGCAGAACAAGAACAGAACTTGGAGCAAAAGAAAGTTCTAATAGAAGAAGTGAAGCAATTTTCTCTTAGCGGGAATACCGATGAGGATATTGAAAAGCTGAAAGATTTTCAAAACCGTTGGAGCAAAATCGGTTTTGTTCCCATCAAGGAAAAAGACTCTATCCAAGAAGAATTCAGAGGCATCATCAATCATTGGTTTGACCAGTTGAATCTCGATGAATTCGATCGGAATCTGGAACGCTTCCGTGCTAAAATCAGCACATTGGACACCGATGAAAACAAAGAATACAAAATCATCAATGAACGAGAAAAACTTGTAGCAAAAATACGCCAGCTAGAAACTGACATCCACACTTGGGAGAACAACATTGGCTTCATTGCTAAGTCTAATAAATCACAAGGACTTTTAAATGAGCTGGAATCAAAAATCGGCAAAACACGCCAACGCTTAAATCTGCTGCAAGAAAAACTAAAAGCATTGGATGAAATGATTTAAAAACGCTTAGTTGCAAATAAGAGACATTCATTGGTCACATAAAGTTAAAAGGTTGAAAGTAAAAAGTGTAATTCTTTACTTTTAACCTTTTTCTTTTTCCTGTAATTTCTTACCTTTGCCACTTTGATAAATCACTAAATCAATATACAGTGTCAACAAAATATGTATTCGTCACCGGAGGCGTTGCTTCTTCTTTAGGAAAGGGGATTATCGCATCATCGCTTGCTAAATTGTTACAGGCAAGAGGTTATAAAGTAGCCAATCAAAAACTGGATCCTTATATAAATATCGACCCGGGTACATTGAATCCTTATGAACACGGAGAGTGTTATGTTACAGATGATGGAGCAGAAACCGACCTTGATTTAGGCCACTACGAACGTTTTACAGGCTGTCCAACTTCACAAGCGAACAACATTACAACAGGACGTATTTACCAAAATGTTATCACAAAAGAAAGACGCGGAGACTACCTCGGAAAAACCGTACAGATAGTACCTCACATCACCGATGAAATCAAACGCAATATCAAACTGTTAGGCAATAAAGGAGAATACGATGTTGTCATTACAGAAATCGGAGGAACTGTCGGTGATATCGAATCATTACCATTCATTGAAGCCGTGCGCCAATTGAGATGGGAATTAGGAGAGAAATCTGTACTGATTCATCTAACCCTAGTGCCTTATTTACATGCTTCCGGAGAATTAAAAACGAAACCGACCCAGCATTCTGTAAAAGCTCTGCTGGAAATTGGTGTACAACCGGATATCATCGTACTCCGCACAGAGCATGATTTAAATACTGAAATACGTAGAAAAGTAGCATTATTCTGCAACGTAGCTCCTAAAGCCGTAATGCAGTCTATTGATGTAGACACCATTTATGAGGTGCCTATCAAAATGCGGGAAGAAAAGTTGGATGAAATCGTATTGGAACAACTTGGTCTTCCGCTAAACAGCGAACCCGACTTGGACAATTGGAAAAAATTCCTCTATAAACTCAAAAATTACAGTAAAGAAGTCAGAATTGGTCTTGTTGGAAAATATGTCGAACTGCACGATGCATACAAATCAATTGTAGAATCCTTTATTCATGCAGGAGCTGTAAAGTGAATATTGAATGGATTCATAGCGAAGAATTAAACAAAGAAAATGCACCGGCAAAACTGAAGGACCTGCACGGAATACTTGTCGCTCCGGGTTTCGGACATCGTGGTATCAGTGGTAAATTAGTAGCCATCGAATATGCCCGTACCCACAATATCCCATTTTTAGGTATTTGTCTGGGTATGCAAATGGCTGTTATTGAATTTGCCCGCAATGTATTGAAAATGGAAGGAGCCGACTCTACAGAGATGGCTGCCAAAACAGCATATCCGGTCATTGACCTAATGGCTTCTCAACACGACGTCACAGACAAAGGAGGCACAATGCGTCTCGGTGCATATAAATGCGAATTAAAAGAAGGATCTAAAGCATTCGAAGCATACGGACAAAAAGAAATTCAAGAAAGACACCGCCATCGGTATGAATTCAATAGTAAATATCGCGAAGAATTTGAAAATGCAGGAATGATTACAACAGGAGTTAATCCAGAAAGCGGTTTAACTGAAATCGTTGAAATTCCGTCTCACAAATGGTTTGTTGGAGTACAATTCCATCCTGAATATAAAAGTACGGTAATTAAACCTCACCCGCTATTTGTTGCATTCATCAAAGCGTGTTTATCATAATCAGCATACTAATTATTAAAATATGGACAAAAATACAGTTATCGGTCTTGTAATCATTTTCTTAATCCTAATCGGATTTTCGTACCTTAACCGTCCCAGCGAAGAGCAGGTGCGGGAAATGCAAAGACAAGACTCTATTGCCCGAGTAGAAAAACAGAAAATGGAAATTGCTGCTGTACAACGGCAGCTGGAAATGGAAGCTGCAGCAAACGGTAATGCTGCAGGCATAAAAAGAGACAGTGTATTCATGCAAGATAGTCTTGCAGAACAGCTTTATACATTAGAAAATGATAAAATAAAGCTGAATATCAGCACACGCGGAGGACGAATAACAATTGTCGACCTAAAAGAATATCGTACACACGACTCTCTTCCCTTAGTGTTATGGAAGGAAAAAGAAAGTGTTTTAGGCATGAACTTCTATGCACAGAACAAAGAGATCAACACAGAAAACTTTTTATTTGTACCAAGCACTACAACGACAACGCTGTATGCAAAAGAACAAGCACAAACACTGACTATGCGCTTGTATGCTGACAGCACAAAGTATATTGAATACCAATATTCATTGGCGCCGGATAGCTACATGGTAGATTTCAATATCATTACTCATAACATGGGTGACGTGATTGCTTCCAACTCATCATTCTTAACACTGAATTGGGGCGTAAACATGCCACAGTTGGAAAAGAGTAAAGATTTTGAAAATCGGTACACTGGTATATATTACAAATTCTTTGAAGATGATGTAGAGCATATGTCACTGACCTCTGACGAGGAAGAGACATTGACTACCAAAGTTCAATGGATTGACTTTAAACAACAGTTCTTCTCCTCAATCCTCATTGCCAAAACACCATTCAGCGATGTAACATTGATTTCAAAGAACAGTCAGAAAAGCGAATACCTCAAAGACGCATATGCAGAAATTCCTCTACCCTACAACGGCAAAACAAATGAGCACAACATGCAGTTCTATTTTGGTCCGAACTCATACAATGTATTGAAAGAATATGGAAATGATATTGACCTGCCGGATGTTATTAATATGGGCTGGAAATGGATTGCTTGGTTCAACAAATATTTTGTTATTCCAATCTTCAATTTCTTACAGAACAATACAACTTTGAACTATGGTATCATTATCCTGTTATTGACATTGATTATCAAAATCATCCTCTTCCCTTTGACCTATAAATCCTATATGTCTCAGGCAAGGATGCGTGTTTTGAAACCTCAGGTTGATGAAATCAGCAAAAAATATCCGGCAGACAAAGCCATGGAAAAACAACAAGCCATCATGAAGCTGTACAGGCAAGCTGGAGTTAATCCAATGGGTGGCTGTTTACCGATGTTGATACAAATGCCTATTTTGATAGCCTTGTTCTACTTTTTCCCGGGCGCAATCGAATTACGCCAGCAAGGATTCTTATGGGCTACAGACCTCGCTTCATATGATTCAATTGCAACGTTGCCCTTCACCATTCCATTTTATGGCAACCACGTGAGTCTCTTCTGCTTGCTAATGACTGCGACAAACATTATCTACATGATCATGAACAACCGCAATCAGCCACAAAACGACCAGATGAAAGGCATGCAGACAATGATGTATATCATGCCGGTGATGTTCCTGTTCATATTCAACAGTTACTCTTCAGGTCTAAGCTACTATTATTTTATAGCAACCTTAATTACAATTCTCCAGACATGGATTATCCGTAAATTTGTTGACGATCAAAAATTGCTCAAGCAAATTGAAATTGCCAAGACAAAACCAATGAAGAAATCCAAGTTCCAACAACGTCTGGAAGAAATGCAGAAAGAACAGCAGAGAAGATTGCGCGAACAGCAAAAAGGAAGAAAATAAACATTCAAGTATGCCAAAATGGCAATCATGCCTTTTGGCATACAATTTGTCACACAACGAGTATAATGATTAAAACTTTAATGTCATGATCTCAGAAAAATTACAACAAGCGCTAAACGACCAAATCACTGCAGAATTATGGTCAGCAAATCTTTACTTGTCAATGTCTTTCTATATGGAAAGAGAAGGTTTTAACGGTTTTGCAAACTGGTTAAAAAAACAGTCTCAAGAAGAAGTAGGCCATGCATATGAAATGGCAAGCTATATCATGCAACGTGGAGGAATTGCAAAAGTTGACAAAGTTGATGTAGTTCCAACAGGTTGGGGAAGCCCGCTGGAAGTTTTCAAACACGTTTACGAACATGAATGTCATGTATCAAAATTAATTGACGGATTGATTGAAGTAGCACACGCAGAAAAAGACAATGCAACACAGAATTTCCTATGGGGTTTTGTAAAAGAACAAGTAGAAGAAGAAGCAACTGCACAAGGAATTGTTGATAAATTGCAGAAAGCCGGTGAAGGTGCAATTTTCTATCTTGATGCGCAGTTAGGTGCAAGACAATAATGAACGTCACACTATATAAAAAAGCTGTCTGGGAAAAAAAACAGACAGCTTTTTTTTATATACATTTGCATAAAAATCAATTTATGAGAAAAATAAATATTTGGTTCCTAGTTATTTCATTTATTATTTTAGTAATTGCCTGCTCCGCTCTCTCCATGAGTTCTGTTGCCAGCAACTATCGATACACGCTCGTTGCCATGAATCCTTGGAATGGAGTAGAAGGAATAGCCTTTACAATCGGCTACTTTCTGCACACGGGAAAAGCCACGAGTCTGTTAATAGGCATAGGGCTATTGCTAATCATGTGGTGGCGCCTCTATCTTCTATTGAGACGCACATTCGGACGATAAATCTAAATACAAAACTGATAATTACGATTATTTTCAGTAATTTTGCCCAAAGAAAGACTTTTAATTCCTAGGTATGAGAAAAGACGAAAGATATAACAAACGCGGCGTATCAGCATCTAAAGAAGATGTACACAACGCTATTAAAAACATTGATAAAGGAGTATTTCCTCGTGCGTTCTGCAAGATTGTTCCAGACTTTTTAGGCGGAGACGAGAATTATTGCAACATCATGCATGCTGATGGTGCCGGTACTAAATCATCGTTAGCATATCTATATTGGAAAGAAACAGGCGACTTGTCAGTATGGAAAGGTATAGCACAAGATGCATTAATCATGAATATTGATGATCTATTATGCGTAGGTGCTGTAGACAACATTTTGCTTTCTTCGACCATCGGGCGTAACAAAAATCTAATTCCAGGAGAGGTAATTGCTGCCATCATCAATGGAACCGAAGAACTATTGGCAGAATACCGCAAATTAGGAGTAAATATTTACTCAACAGGCGGAGAAACAGCAGACGTCGGAGACTTGGTTCGCACCATTATCGTAGATTCAACCGTGACTTGCCGCATGAAACGCGAAGATGTCATTGATAACGCCAATATCCGTCCGGGAGACGTTATCGTAGGTTTAGCCTCCTTTGGACAAGCCAGCTATGAAACAGAATACAATGGCGGAATGGGATCAAACGGTCTGACCTCAGCTCGTCATGACGTATTTGCAAAATATCTGGCAAAAAAATATCCGGAAAGCTATGACAATAACGTACCAGAAGAACTCGTTTACGCCGGCAACTGTCAACTAACAGATGCAGTAAAAGGTACAGATGTAAATGCAGGCAAATTAGTCCTGTCTCCCACCCGTACATATGCTCCTGTAATCAAAAAAATATTAGACAAATACAGAAAACAAATCCATGGTATGATACATTGCTCTGGTGGCGCACAGACCAAAGTGATGAACTTCGTGGAAAATATGCATATCGTAAAAGACAATATGTTTCCCGTGCCTCCTTTGTTCCAATTGATACAAGAACAATCTGCCACTCCTTGGGAGGAAATGTACAAAGTGTTCAATATGGGACACCGCATGGAAATCTATGTCGATGAAGATTTAGCAGAAGACATCATTGCCATTTCCAAGAGTTTCAACATTGACGCACAAATCATCGGACGTTGCTACGACAACGACGAAGGTGAAGGAAACAAGCTCACGATACTCAGCGAATTCGGGAAATTCACATACTGAACCGTGGGTTTACTTCGTAAACTTTATATATAGAGAACAAGGGATGCGTGAGCATCCCTTGTTTATTTTCTGCCAACTTTCAACATATCACGAATTCGAAGCTTTAAGTTCAATTGAGTACTATCAACTTTCGCTCGTTTAGAAGGCATAAATATATCTTTATACTTAGCTTTCGTTATCCTAAATTTCATCTTGTCAAGATTACCGGAAACATCCAGACCGGCTTTGAATGGAAGTGGAGATTTTAAAATAGAAATATGATATTTAAATGTCATATCAATATTGTGTTCTCCTCCAACCGCTGCTTTATAGCGATCGATTTCTACCATAAAAGGAAAAATCTCCACCGTTCCGTCCTTGATAGACAAATCAACAGATATACTATCTATCATGTTCCGCTCTTTATTTTTAAACATCAACATTTTAGATATTTCAGCAAAGGTCTCTCCATCCATCAACACCATATTACGCCCGTTCAAATAAGCAGCACCACGCAACGTAGGCAAATCAATCATCAATGTAGAATCCAACCAAGCATCGGCTGCAATATGAAAATCTACGGTTCCGGCAAACGAACGCAACATAGGAAATAATGTATCTAAATCAGGCATCAAATGAACCAAACTATCCACCTGAATATCGTGCATCTGTAAAGCAAAACCAGTATAGGCTTTCACGGTATCAGTAGCTCGATAAACAGCAGATGTACTCATATTAGCAGCAGACGACTTCAACACCAAATCCTCTAATTGAACACACTGATTTCTAACCACAACCTCACCATGAATACTATCCAAATCAACTTTGCCGAATTTGACTCTATCAACATCCATCTGGAATGTAAAATCAACTCTTGGAGGAACTACAAAAAGCGAGCTTCCTGAATCGTAAGAGAGACTATCGCTAAGAACCTCGACCTCTTTCATATCATCAATATCTCCGTCTCCGGATATTGTATCTTTATATCCTGCAGCTACTTTATTCATATATTCAGTGCCTGCCTCCAATGCCTTCATTAGCTGATTGCAATTAATCATGCGTGAACTTACCAATAATTCTCCTCGCAACGTATCCTTTTTAAAGAAAGTACGGGCTAAATTGGTTATTCTTCCTGTCAAACGCATATCGGAACGCCCCATTTTCACTACAGCAGAATCCAATAATATCTCATTGAAATTAAACTGCAATCTGGTTCCCGGCATTTTTATCCGCAATGGGAAATAAGGAGTATATGCTTGCATACCTACAAAATCGACATATCCGGCCGGCAACCACATTTTCCGATTCTTGGGATTCTGTACGGCATCTACCTCAAATTCTGCATGAGCCATGTTCAACCGATTACCTAGCATACGCATTCTCAAGCTATCAACAACGACACTGCCATGTATTTTAGGAATCTTATTATTACGCTTTGAAGGCTCTAAACGAGCATCAGCAGTAGCCTTTTTTAATCCCACCAATAACGTATCACGAACAATAAAAATCGTTCTTCCCAATTTTACATTTGAACTCATAGATGCAACGGATGTTGTATCCCGCAAAGGTGAGGTCTTTATGGTCAGCCAAGTGGTATCCATCAATAGACGCACTCTGTTTTTTACATGAATATCCAACCCAGAATACCCTACCAGACCATTCAACAAATCCTTCCCTTGCAAGGTTTGCCGGTTTTCCCGATTAGAAGCAAAAGCCATTCCTGCGCTTTTAACTTTAGCCACAATACTATCCTGAGGGATAAAGATCTCTATTTCCTTCGCTTGAATACCTCCTCCTGCAAATATCTTTCCATAGTCTCCATTTTGAATATCACTCATTAACACCTTCCCCTGCAAACCGGCATTCAAAACACCTCTGCAAGTCACTCCATCCGCCAAAGGAAATACTTTTGTAAAATCTTCAAAATCCACTGCGGCATTGATTTTTGCCTTAACCAACGGATCTGTCAATAAATGCTCTACTTCCCCCTCGGCAACGATGGTAGAACCTCCTCCTACCATTTTAAAATTACGCAGCTGGATATATGAATCCTTCTGTTTTTCCAAATCAACAAAAGCTTTCAAATCCATATTCAACGTATCAATTTGTGATGGCATCCCCGGATAAGCAATCAATCCATTTGTCACCTGAAACTCTGCAAGCAATTGAGGAATATTCTGCTTCCCATACAAACCGGAAAGAGTACCTTTACACACCACTTCTCCCTGCACTCTTACATCCTCTGACTTTTTCAATATAGCAGCAGGCACTAAATCCAGTAAGGTCTTTAATGATGGTATATGAATCCCATATCCCAAATTAACTTCCAATACATTCAATTCTGAATTTCCACGCAAAGTACCTCCGGCGCCAAAACGCACGCCATTAATATCGAAGACTGCTTTTTCTAGTGTATATAAAGAAGAATCACGATTAATTCTCATCCCCGTTTCCACCCCCAAAGCAAGATGATTTACCAACAACTTACCATTTTCCCAAAACAATACATTTTTTGTGGAACAATCCAATTTTAAACGGGAACGTCTTTTCCCAAGAAAACCATCCATGGATAAATCCAAACCCTCCACTTTTGCATATAAAGAAGTACTTCTATCATCAAAAATCAAATTTCCGCCATTGATACGCACATTTCTCAAGCGAATACCAGATGTAAAATCTGATGTATCCGTTTGCAACGTATCGATAGTTGACGAATCTACAACCGTAGTATCCGGCAACATCATATCCCAATTTGCCACTCCGGTTGAATCGATAAAAGCATATATCATCGGCTCATCCAACACAAAATCTTTGATGACAATACGTTTTTTCTGTAAATAAGCAATAGGATTAAATGTCACCAAACATGACTTCATTGCCATTAAAGAATCGCATGCCAGCATTTCAGAACGTTCCTCCACATCTTTCAATGCTTTTGAAACCACCGAAGCATCGGTAATCTCCAGCCCAAAATCAGGGAATGTTGAAAAAAATGTCAACTCGATTTTTCCAAATCGCAAATCCGCATTCAAATATTCTGCCGCCACTTTTTCCACCATCGGAGTCAGCTTATCAGATGTAAATATAAAATTAACAACAATCCCTATTGCCAACACCGAAAAGACAATTCCTCCCAATACACTCCACAGTGTCCATTTCAAAATACGCCGTCCTAACGGTTTCTTCATACTCTCAGACATAACCACTATTTTAATAAATCAAATATTTGGCTCTTACATGTTTAAACGCCTCCAATTGAGGTCTCCAGGAAGCTCTGATTTCTTCTTCATTCTTACCAGCTTCAATATCTTTACGCAACTGCTCCGTTCCGGCCAACTTTTCAAAAAAAGGCAAGAAAAAAGCATTTTTACCGCTATAATTCCTATAGGCCTCCAACAACCAATCTAATCGCAAACGCTTACCTGATTTTACTTCATCATAACAATTCCTTAAATCCATTCCATAACATTCTTTTCCCATACATTTAGGAGACTTACTCATGCCTGGAATACTACGGGGAATGAATTTATAAGGCATATTTTTCAAGTCAGGATGCCCAAACACCTGAAAAGGAGTCAATGTTCCCCGTCCTTCGCTCACAACCGTTCCTTCGAACAAGCAAGTCGAAGGGTACAACATCACAGAAACACTATCAGGCAAATTAGGAGATGGCTTACGAGGCAACTTATAAATCATATCACGACTCCACCCCTGACAAGGAATAACAGTCAACTTGCAATTCACCCCATCTTTCAGCCAGTTTTCGCCATTAATCATTCGGGCATACTCTCCTATCGTCATTCCATAAACGATTGGCACCGGATGCATACCGACAAACGAAGCATGTTTCATTTCCAACACCGGCCCATCTACATAGAAAGCATTGGGATTAGGACGATCCATCACAATCATGGCAATATCATTTTCTGCACACGCTTCCATTACATAGTGAAGCGTGGAAAGATACGTGTAAAATCGAACACCAACATCTTGCATATCAAACACAACCACATCCAATCCCGCCAAGTCGGCAGCAGAAGGTTTTTTCTTTTTTCCATACAAAGAAACTACAGGCAATCCTGTTGCCTTATCCTTATAGTCACCGACAGCTTCACCGGCATCAACATCTCCACGAAAGCCATGCTCAGGACAAAAAATACGAACGATTTCCATCCCATTCTCCCGCAAGAAATCAACAGTATGCTTATCTCCAACAACAGCTGTTTGATTGGCTACAATTCCTATTTTTTTCCCTGCCAACAATGTCTTATACAACTCAATATTCGCACTACCGGGAGATACAGCTTGCACACATCCACCGAAAAAAAGCAAACAGACCAGTATAAACATATTTTTCATGACTATTCTTTTTCCTCTTCTTCTGGTAAATCAATATTCATAGAATAAACGATACTTTCAACCTGACGCAACAAATTACGTTTTTTACCATCAGGTGCGTACACATACCCCATCATATACAGGACACGATTGTTCTTCTGGTCAAGCACAACATTCAATACGAACGGTCCTCCCATATAATCATTTTCAACTTGCCACAAACCTTTAATCAACCATGCATAATGCTTGCCTGCATATTGATAATTTGCTGCCGTCATAGGAGTCACCATATCAAGGGCCATCCAAGTGCTATCCAACGGTCCCGGAATAAACTGCTTCAGCTTTTCATTCACCTCATCCAAAATAACCTGATACTCCAATTGACTGACACTTTCATAAGGCTCTTCAAAAAAGATAAAACCACGACTATCGACTCTTGTTTCATAAGAAGCCCAAACAAAGTCGGCAGTATCCTTGTTAATATTATATCCTCCGGGACAATATAACAACATATCGTACTCATCCCTAAAAGTGTCAAACACTTTCGTATTGGGAGAGCTCTTATAAATATCAATCAAACGATCACGTTCTGCTGCCAGAAACACTCTCATAATTTTTTCTTTATTGGCATCAAACACCTTATAAAAAGCCTCTTCCGTAGGTGCTACAATTCGAAAAACCTTCTGAGAGCGTGCCCAAGGACTATCGGAATAGGTAATACTTGCTGTATCAACACTGCTCTTCAACGACACAATCAACACATTCCGATGCGCTTTAACTGTCTTGTCAAAATTAGACATCGGCAAACTTATCAAATCGAAAACAGGCTCACCTTGTGGCAATCCCATCTGCGGCTGTCCAAAATAAGCCCGGATAGAATCCCCTATCGGACCATCCCAACGCACTTTCGGTGTAATCACCAATATCTCGTTAACAGAACCGGTAACAGCCTGTAAAGCTGCCTTCCTGCCACCGCCTTCCTTACACGAAATCAAACCACTGCCCAAAAGCAGCCCCATCAGTAAAATAGCCAATACTTTTCTCATAATCGTTTATTTTATTGTATTATTACCTTACTCTCATTCGGAACCAACAAAGCCTTCACCGAACCTATCAATATCTTAGCTTCCACAAGCAATGGCAAACGATATTCATCTTTGCTGACCCATATTTTCATTCCTTCACCCCCTCGGAAAACCTCTCCTTCCACCAATAAAGGCGAAAAAATATAACATTCTCTCTTCTGTCCGGCTACTTTTGTCTTTCCTGTCCCTAAATAACGGATATACAAATCATAAATCTTACTATCAATCAATATCCGTATCGGTATCAGTTCATTTTTTTTATAGCTGTCAAAATCCAACTCACGCGTCATCCAAGCCACAGAAAGCATATCATATGTATCAGCCTTTAAACGTACAGTATCTGTCCTACGATATCGCCCAATGCGATGGACATCCCCAATCACCAACGAATCATTATAATGAAACTTATAATCAAATGTCTTGTGATAATTACCCTCATGCGCTTTACGCGAAAACTCAAAAGGGAAATAAGTATTCTTATCATAATGCGTAACTAACGTATCTCTGACCGTAAACACCCAATCCCACGACGGTAATGAAACTCCGACTGCTTCTAGCTTTTGTGCATTAGGATATTTATCAGACTGAGACAATGAGAACTCAACCCTACCGGCTTTCACCCAAATAATCCCCCAATTATAGTAACCGTCATACACTAATTTCTCTATAGGCGGATACTTCTGTTGGGCTGTCAATGCCAAACTTATCCCCAAAACAAAAGCTAATAAACAGATTACTCGTTTCATACATCTTTATCCTTAGTTACAACTTCATACTTCTTTTTCAAATCGAACTCCTGCTCAATATCAAAATTCTGTTTCACAGAAATCTCAATAGGAAGGTATATAATTTCCTCCGGCTGCTGATGTTTCAAATATAACCCCGTATCCCACTCCCCATTATTATTAACATCCAATACGGCTCTAACCATATATTTACCTTCCGGCAACAATTCAAACGTCAGTTGTCCATCTTTACCTACCTGCTGTTCACTCACCACCTGATATTTACGTTTTCCATTCTCAGACTTTCCACTCTCTGATTTATACAACTGTATAATCGTATTGCCCTCTACACCCTTTACCATTAAAAACAGCTTTCCATAACTCTCCTCGGTCTTCACTTTGAATTTCTTATCAAACTTATCATTAAAACGACCATAAATATCATAAATCGTCGCCGAATCTATCTCTATCTGATACTCTCCTCCTGCTTTCCATTCGGCATCGACATAAACGGTTCGCACCTTCACGGGATCTTCTTCCACTTCAAATTTCATGGACTGATAAACTGTATCCACTTTTTCAGACACCCGAATATGCTTTAATGTTTGCTTGTCTATCGGTCGCCCGAATTCAAAACAAAATCGCGTTCCCAAATCCATATCAGCCGAAACACTCGGTTTAATAGACAAAAAATCGATTTTCGGTTTTTCATCCTTTTTCCGCTTATTCTCTTTTACTTCCTTATCCTTGAATGTATAACGTACAGTATCCTGATAAGTTACCCACAGTCCTGTACTATCCGTACGTAAATAGCTTAAAATCATATTCAACGTATCTTTTTTATACACTGTCGAATCCTTTATCCATAATGATATGGTATCTTTACCGGCACTTTCCTCCTTGAAATACCAATCCTCCTTTAATGGCTCTGCCGACAACGTATCCCACAACAACGCCTTAAACTGATTGTCACCCGGGATACTAAAGGTAAAATTCAGACGTTCACGCTCTTTCCGCTCATCATCCACCAGATAAAGTTGAGTCAACTTCTCCAAAAATGCACGCAGATACAAATTACTGGGTCCAAACGCAAGGTACTCCTGAGTCACGATACTATCCCTCATAACAGTATCCTGCTCGATAATCTTATCTATCAATCTGAATGTATCCGTTCTGACCATCGGCATCACAATCGGATGCACCGTTGTATCTATCCAAGCAAACATCTCAGACTCCGGAGTATACATCTTATCCCGATTGGCATCCTCAATCGCCATCACCCGATAATCTGCCTCCCGCAAATTTGTAACTCTAAAATTACCGGAACTATCTGTGCGAGCTATATAATCAGGCAACTCTTTCAAAGGAATAGAATCACCTTGTTTCTCATACAAAGCCACCAGAACACCCAGCATAGGCTCATACGACTCGGCATTCACCACCGTTCCACTTAATTCCAGTGTATCAATTGTTTCTCCTGTAGAAAACACATAACGATAAAATCCCAACGGATTTCCCTCATTATTATCAACAATAGCATCAGCAAAATCCAAACTATAAGTCGTATTCGGGCGCAATGAGTCAGGAATAGCTACCTGCACATATTTCCCTTTCAAACTTACTTTCGGGTCTTTTTTTACCGGTGGCGAAAATATGAACTTGTTATTTATTTCCTTCAACTGTACAAATTCATCAAAGTATATATTCACTCGCTTACCCTTAAAATTCGTAGTAAACGACATAGGCTGCTCCATCACAACCTGTGGAGGAGTTTCATCTTTGGGCCCTCCTTCCGGATACCCTCGATTTGCACAAGCATGAATAAAAACTACCACTGCGATTATCCCCAGCCAATCCCAACGAAAAATATTTTGATTTTTTGCACTCATTTCTATCTCATTTTTATTTATTATCTGCCCATCTTCAAAGGACTATCGGACAAAAATAATGATTTTCTTTTTAAAAAGCAGGTAACTTTCCATACAAAACATACAACAAAAAACAGATATAAAAAAAAGGTTCCGAGCTATCACAGCGGGAAACCTTTACTACTAACTAACCTAATACAAACTTATGAAAAAAAATGTACTTGTTACATGCAAAAACCATGCCAAATCAACAACAATTTCTGCAGAGAACCACTCATAACTGTTACTAATTTAGTATATTATAGGGAATTTTGCTATCTTTAATAAGTGTAATGCCATCCACTAAAAACACATGAGATTACTATTAATTATTTGAGGACTCTTGACGAAGATATTCCCCATTTCCCAATACAAAAAGACTATAAGGAGAACTGTAAACATCAACAATGAGACGAATCCATTCTGAAATCATTCTCATTGCTGATATCGTAAATCACAAGAATAATAAGTGTAGCTTTTATAACTCCTTATCTTTTTTTGAAAGGTACTCGATAGCATAAACCGGCCAACGGGGTACTTTCCTGATATTTGTACGGACGGTCGGAATATCGCACAGCAGGAAGAGGGCAGCAAGTGCCAAGGCAAACCAAATTACATAGCCGTAAACCTGTTTTATTGTCACCATCATCATGGAGTGCAGGAAGTCGTTCCCAACATACCCACCAAAATCAAAGTGCGCCATATCCAAGTGAGTGAGGGTAAGTTGCTGTCCGTAGTTCATTATGTTGTCGTTCATAAAATGCGAGAAAATGGTTGTATAAATACCATAACCTGCTGCTCCTGCCAAATACATATGTAGAATGTTGAATACGAACAAGCCCATAAAAAATTGTTCAAGCCTGGGAACCGATTCGTCTAAAGCCCACATCAATGCTGGGGAAAGTATGGCATAAGCAAAACCTCGCAAGAAGATGGCAAGTCGGTACTGTTCAATATTGACATTCATGTCCAATATGAAGTACATCAACATGCCATAGAACGCAATACTGATAAAAGCGATTCCGAAGAGTTTCCATATTTTCCATTTCCTGACTTTCAGCCAATAGAGGTCAAATAGGATGCCAACGTACATACCGGGAAGTACCCACATATACTGAGCTTCTTTGGTCAGTTCCTCCAATTGGATGACTTCACTGTAAAGTATTTCCTCCATTGTATGTTCAGCACCGAAAGCAAGTTCGGCAAAGAAAGTAACAATGAGAATGGGAACAACATTACGAAGTGTAAAAAGATTGAGTTCGACGTAAGGGTAGCGATAGTTGCGCAGTCGGAAGAGCACGATACCGAAAAGTACAATGGCGACACCGAACAAAACGCGTATGCAGAGAGTGTCGAACCACATGAAATGGTCGCCATATACCACTATATACGACACCACCAGCATCAGCCCACAGATGAGCAATGCTCCCTGAAAGTCAATCCCTTTAAGCGGCAGACGCTGGGGCATGGGACAGAACGGACGGCAGAAGATGACTTGTGTTAACAGTACAATCAGCATGGTTCCAATAGTAAAGACGTGCATCATCTGCCAGGTAAAATGATGTCCAAACCAAGCTGCAAGCCATCCGCTTCCTTCAAGGGCTGTGAGCAGAATAATGTGTAGCACAGGGAAGAATACAGCGAAATCGCGTCGGGGCGTAATCCAACGTTGGATGTTGCTCATACATTCGAACGTGCCTTGTATTTTGGCCATTCCTGCAATGAAGCACACCACTGTCAGTATTGGGATCGACTGGCAATGCATTGTCAACGCATTGCATAGACCAAGAACAATGGCTGAACAGCAAAGTAGCTGCCGGTTAGTGAAACGAAACTTCATGCGGAAGAGCATAGGAAAATACACAGCCATGCCCGCAAGTGTGGCATAAAGCAGGAAGAGTGTATCCTCAATCATGAAGTTGGCGGTGCCACGGATGCTATCCAGCGCACCGAGATAAACACCTCCGCTGAACTGAAAGCAAAAAGCGGTCAGTACGTACAGCCAGGGCTGAATACGGCGGGGCACCCATCCCTTCATCATCGACATGGAAAAACCCATGTTAGGAGGAGGACCGCTGGCACTCTTCATGAAAAATTCTGTTAATTGTCCCATTGCGCATTACTCCTTAACGATACATTCTACATTATAACCACCCTTTAGTTTGGCAATATCACTGCTCGGATCAAGTTTAATACGCAAGGTAACACGTTGTTCAACCTTCACAAAATTGCCGGTGGCATTGTCGATAGGAATAAGTGAGAAGGCACTGCCGGTAGCATCGGAGATGCGTTCCACCGTACCTGTATATTCCACGCCAGGAACGGCGTCAGCTGTTATCTCTACTTTATTGCCCAACTTGATATGAGATAATTGGCTTTCCTTGTAGTTTGCCTCAATCCAACGTTCATCCTTGTCGACGATACTCACCAGTGTCTGACCCGCATTGACAAGCTGTCCTGCATGAATATCCTTCGTACCGACAGTACCGTCGCAAGTGGCAATGATGTAGCAATAAGAAAGATTTAGGCGGGCAAGGTCGACAGCACGACGGACCAGTTCTATACCCTGTTCTGAAGCAGAAAGAAGGTGTCCCTGTTCGGTTACAACAGCCGACTGCATCTGTCGTGAACGAACCGCCTGCTCATAGGCAGCTTTGGCACTTAGATAAACCGTATGTACCTTGTCATATTGTTGTGGAGTGACGGCATCCTGACTGAGGAGGTTCTTGAAACGGTTGTCTTCACGCATGGCATTCTCCATCTGTGCACGTGCCGATTCGATACCTGCCTCGGTAACGGTCATGCTTGTCTTGGTTGTAACGATACTGCTTGCCGTTCCCTGCGAACCTTGTTTGGCACGGAGAAGGTCTGTCTCAGCCTGAGCCAGTCGCAAACGGAATTCTGCATCCTCAATGATGACCAGCGTATCCCCCTTCTTTACCTGCTGAAAATCCGTGAAACGCACCTCACGAATGAAGCCTTGCACACGGCTGCTCTGAGGCACGACATTCTGACGAACACGGGCATTGTCGGTAAATTCTCCACTGCCGAAGTACATAAACTGACTGACCACATAGACTGCTCCGCACAAAAGGCAAAGTACGATGAGCGTATTATATAAATAAACGTGTATCTTGTTCTTTTCCATGTTTATAAAGTATTTGTTACGTATTTGAGTTTGTAGAAATTATAAAGTATACCGATTCGGGCATTTACCAGTGCCATTTCGGCAGAGAGTTTCATGTTGGAAGCATCGACCATATCAGTAAGAAGCGCAAGACCATTCTGATAGCGGTTTTGCACCACAGCGTAATTCTGATTGGCAAGTTCCACCTGTTTCTGCTGCGCATTCACTTCAGTATAGGATGTCTGAAGATTGGTGTAACTGGCCTGCACTCCGTTTTCCACCCCCTCACGCGTCAAGGCAAGTTCTTCCTGCGACTGCCAGTGTTCTATACGTGCCTTGCGAATATTATATTTGTTTTTCCAGAGGCTGCTAAGATTGAATTTTACTCCTATCCCAACAAACCACACGTTTACATTGCAATCTTTCGGAATGAGGTCTTGCGTGTAGGGTCCGAAGAACTGATTTTCTGCTACGATAGCTACCGAAGGCAATGACGCAGCTTTAGCCTGCTTCACCTTCTGCTCTGCAAGACTAATGGCAACTGTTGCCTGACGGATGCCCAGGTTGTTGTCTGCTGCTGTCTGCTGCCATGACTCTTGGGCAGCCACAGCTGTGAGCATGTTTATTTCTGCATCAAGTTCATTCTTATCAGGGACTAAAACCGTCTGTTCCGGTAAATGAAGTGTCGTGACTAACTGATGATTGATGACGGCAGAAGCGTCTGTGAGCTTTGTCAAGGTTAGTTCGAGATTCTGTAACTGAAATTCATAACGGGTGATGTCGTTTTGCAAAACTGTGCCCTCTGCACGATGAGCTTTCATTTGTTTAAGTTCAGTCTGAGTCAGTGCGATATTTTGACGAATTACCTCGATCTGATTACTCAATTTGCAGAGGTCAAGGTAATATCCCGTCAGCAAGAAACGTACCTCTTGCCGATTATTCTCTACATTGAGTTCTGCCATTTCTCTTCCCAGTTCGGCCATGCGAATACCCGAACGGATGATACTTCCGGCATATACAACCTGCGACACTTGAGCCGTAAAACTGTTCCCCCAATGAGGAGTGTCTTGCTTGCCATTTTTCATAGGAACAGCTCCTACGCCTGGTACGATGTAATCGGTTGCCCCATCCCCCGAAAAGCCTCGCGATAGCATAAAGGCATTACCCGTATAACTGCCTTGAAGACTCAAATCCATACTTGGCAGCAAAGCTGATTTGGCTGCTGCCACCCCTTCATCGGCTGCCCGTAGAGCTACCTCACTAACTCTCACCGTTTGACTCTGCTGGTCAGCAAGGTTGTAAAGTGCAGAGAGTGTCATCGGCTGTACAATCTTTTTGTATGCACATATAGGCACACAAAAAGCCCCTTCAGCTATCAATGCGACAGCCAAAGCTGGATAAAACATAAATTTATTCATGAAATAAAATCAAATGTATATGGTTCATTATTCTTTCCTTTAACCTTTGTTCATTCCCTCGGAAATGCTAATAATGAACCTTAAGAGTTCGGACAGCATTACATCTGCCACAATGCTCTACAAACAGTCTCATCAGGGAATATAAAAAGATGAGAACTAAATATCAAGCACTATTGATTAAGAAATCCGATGCAAAAGTACAAATAAAATTTAAAATGGGATTGAAAAATTGGGATAAAATCTATCCACCGAACTCCACCTTGCTATCACGGCAAGATAGAATAAAAAAAAGGTTCCGAGCTATCACAGCGGGAAACCTTTACTACTAACTAACCTAATACAAACTTATGAAAAAAATGTACTTATTATACTCCAAAAACCGTGCCAAAGTTTCAAAAAAAGTAATACAATCCAATAAATCTCTCCTAACCATCTCCATATTTTCTCTCACTCCTCTTCCTCTCAAATATATTACAAAGATATATAGTTACCATACTTTTGATATAAAAATAAACTATCTGTAAATTTGACCGAATCAGAACATAAACATAAGAAAAACTGCACTTATCCCCCCATTCACATCGTTCTGGCAAGACAGGCAAGACTGAAACGGACATCCCCGGCTTCCGCCAAGGCCTCAAGACACGCTCCGACAGTAGCACCTGTCGTTATGACATCATCCAACAGCAGTATATGACGTCCTCGAATCAATTCAGGATGGCGCAATTCAAAAATCCCGGACACATTCTCCAAACGCTCAGCTGCATTTTTCCCCGTTTGCGACACATTATTGTGCTTCCGTTCCACAACATTGTCCAAAAGTTCCACACCTAACACCTCACACACTCCCCGGGCAATCTCTCGTGCCTGGTTAAATCCCCGTTCTCGTTCACGCTTAGGGTGCAAAGGTATGGGAACAACACAATCCGCACGACAAGAGCGAATAATCTTCTGACCCAACATCCGTCCCAAATACACACCCAACTTACGATTAGCATGATACTTGACACTATACACCAATTTTCTGTAATCGCTATATTTGTTATAATAGAATAATGCATGCAATGCCTCCGGACGAAAATTTTCATTAAAATTATCCAGCACACTTCTATCTGTTGCAAAATCTTCATCAACAAAAGGGAAATCAGCCAAACAAGACGTACATAAATAATTTTCTCCACGCACCAAGACAGAACCACATACCTCACACACCCGGGGATAAAAAAGATCCAATAGTGCCGACACCCAAGAAAAACGTTCAAAAGAAATCAATGCCCTATCCACGACCTTGCAATTTATAACGAAATAATCACTGCTTTACAAAATTATAAGTAATCGTCCCCTTCTGCTGAGCAGGAGCGTCAGCCTTATCATTAAAGCGAGAACGATTGGCTGCATCCTCAGCAAATCTCCACAAACGCTCGTCAGGAGCAGACTGACCTTTTATTACATCAGCCTTTATCACCACACCCCGAGGATTAACAATAACTTCCACGACCACCCGACCACCTGACTCGCATTTAAATACCGGTATCGGTAAAATACGGGCATAACGACCTTTCAAATTATAACTAACACTACTCTCCCCGGAATAAAAGGTTGATTTCAACGAATCAAGTTCTTGTTCACGCAAATCTCGGACACGTTGCAGACTATCTTGTTTATAATGCTTGTCACGCTTCACTTGGTAACGACCATCATCGCCAGCCTCACGCAATTCATCTAAAATCTCATTGACATAATCCTCTACACTGGCATCAGCCGTCTGCTTATTTTGCGCTGTAATATTCTCATTTACGGCAATAGAACGCAACATCCGTTCCACCTCTTCTTCGGATGTTTTCTGACGGATTTCTTCCTGCCGCTGTTTTTCCAATTCCTGTTTCTGAATTTCTTCTTTCTCCGGCACATCCATCTGAATTTCCATTTCCGTATGCACACGAACCCTTGAAATCTGCATACTCATAAACAAAATGGCAATCAACAAATGGAATATCACCGTTCCCATAATTCCATGACGATGGAGTATAACCAATTCTTTCAGTTTCATTATTCAAATCTTATAGCTTTTATCGGACGGATTTTTGATACCAAAATTGTAGGAATCACCAACATCAATACAGAAACCAGCAAAACTCCAACATTCAATAAAATTATCGCCCCAATATTTACACAAACCGGCACTGTGTCCATATAATAAACCTCCGGATCGAGCTGAACAATCTGCAACCAATGCTGTAATCCTCCCAAAAGCAATGCCAACAGATTACCAACCAGCATACCTTTGGATATCAACCCAATTGCAATATATAAAAACAACTTCTGCAAACGAATATTCCGATAACCCAATGCCTTCAAAATACCAATCAATGCTGTTTTATCAAGTATCAAAATCAAAAGTCCGGACACCATATTAAATCCGGCAACAGCAACAATAAGCGTCAATATGATCACAACATTCATATTAAGCAAATCCAACCAATCAAATATCTGCGGAGCCACATCATGTAAAGAAACAACCCGGAAGCAGCTATTTACCCCATCCAAAGGAAGGATTTTATCAATTTTTTCCTCCACCTGAGCTATTTTCGGAAGTTCAAAAAGCTCCACTCCGACTCCTGTCACCTCATTTTCTTGCCAACCGTTCAATTTTTGCAAATGACGAATATCGCACAAGACAAACATGTCATCGTATTCCTTAAAACCCGTATTATAAACACCCACAACCGTAAACATTCGCACACGAGGAGGGTCCTGCACAAAATGTGATGCGATACGATCGCCCACCTTCACCTGCAAAAGACCTGCAACAGAAGCCGATAATAAAATTTCGTTAGAAGCTTTTAATCCGTTCAAGACAGGCAAACGGCCGGCACTTAAATGCCGTCCATAAAAAGAAGCATCATAAAGCGAATCCACTCCTTTCAACATAACACCATGAATATCCGTATCGCTTTTCAGTATAGATGGTTTCGTCACATAACGAGCAAGCTGCTTCACCCCATCAATCCGACACAAAGCACCCAACAAACTATCCGTCACAACCACCCCTTGCCCCGCATACAAAGCGTCCTCATCACATGAAGTAATTTCCAAATGAGAAGTAAAACCAGACAACTTATCTGTAATCTCCTTTTTGAATCCCATGATGATAAAAACAGACAACAGCATCACACAAAGCCCCAAAGCAATCCCTACCACTGCAATTTTTACAATCGGTACTGAGACTGTATCACCTTTACCGCCTCCCAACAAGCGATGCGCTATAAATAATTCCAGATTCAAAACAATCACTTTTCAATACTGCACAAAGATAGAGAAAAAAGTCTGTCAAAACGACACCACATCTCCCTAATAATCCCTAGCCGTTATCTGCAAACGTTATAAATTAGCCTATTTATAAGTTAAAATACATGAAACACTTTCTTTTTCCAACAAAACACTGTAATATTGTTTCAAAATGTAAGAAACAACTCTATAATAATCATGCAAAATAATCTTATTGACAAACAACTAGTTGACTCAACTATGGCACAATGCGGAGTAAGCAATCTCGATGACGCTTCCATCCGCGACACAGTAAAAATCGCTAATATATTGGAAAAAGCAACCGGAGAAAAATTCATTCGTATGGAAATGGGTGTTCCGGGCCTTGCGCCATCACGCATTGGAACCGAAGCTGAAATTGAAGCTCTGAAAAAAGGTGTAGCACAATTCTACCCCATGTTGGAAGGCTATCCAGAACTATCAAATGAAGCTTCTCGCTTTATCAAGAACTTTATGGACGTTGATATTCGTCCGGAAGGTATCGTACCTACAGTAGGAGCCATGCAAGCTTCATACGTTGCATTTATGGCATTAACAGAATGCCATGCCGGCAGAGATACTGTTTTGTTCATTGACCCAGGTTTTCCTGTACAAAAGACCCAATTGGAAGTCATGGGCAAACCATATATCACGTTTGACATATATGAATATAGAGGTCAGAAGCTGGAAGCCAAACTAAGAGAATATTTAGATAAAGGCAATATTGCAAGTATTGTATATAGCAATCCGAATAATCCGTCTTGGGTATGTCTGACTGCAGAGGAGTTGCAGATTATCGGAAAATTGGCAACAGAATACGATGTTATCATTCTGGAAGACCTGGCTTATTTTGCGATGGACTTCCGCAAGGATTTATCTCATCCGGGAGAAGCACCGTTTCAACCGACAGTGGCAAAATACACGGACAATTATATCTGTATGATTTCAAGTTCTAAATTGTTCAGCTATGCAGGACAGCGTTTAGGACTATTGTGTATTTCAAATGCACTGATTAATAAAGAATATCCTCATTTACAAGAACGCTACCACTCAGCAAAACTGGGCTATACCATCACCTATAAATTAATATATACATTATCATCTGGTACAGCACATTCACCGCAATATGCAGTAGCAGCCATCATGAAAGCAGCTAACGAAGGAACCATTAATATTTTAACTGATGTAAAAGAATATGGACTTCGTGCAGCAACCATGAAAAAACTTTACACCGACGCAGGCTTCAAGGTGGTATATGATAAAGATGGTGATGATGATGTAGCCGATGGTTTTTATTTTACCATCATGTATCCCGGCATGAGCGGTGCACAATTGGCACATGAACTTCTTTATTATGGAATATCCTCCATTACTTTAAAAGGTTGCGGCAGTAACCGAGAAGGTTTACGAGCTTGCGTTTCACAAGTAGGCATGGATAAAATGGAAGCGTTGAAGGACCGCATTGAGAGATTCAGAAAAGACCATCAGTAATAGCACTGCAGGCATTACAGTTAAAAAATCAGAAGGTCCTAGAAAAATCTAAAGATGTTTTTGCAGTTCTGATTTTAAACTGTAATTTTATACCCGCATACGATT
>OGQF01000752.1_pt1 | contig 25923 bp, 20 predicted proteins | sample 1553141 | NCBI WGS metagenome assembly OGQF01 (sample SAMEA2580005, study PRJEB22360) | human gut metagenome | biome: human gut; feature: human-associated habitat; material: faeces | place: Denmark | collected 2008/2010
CGCGGATGGTCGGCCAGGTGAAAAAAGAACCCTCTCCCATCGACTTGAAAACGAGCCGGAAGAAAAAAGAAACCATATCAATTGATGAATCAGGCAATGTTTCTACAGAACAAGAAGAAGCTCCTGTAGAAAAAGAATTCATTTCAGTTAAAGATGAAGTCAAACTAACCAACAATATCAAAATTGTTGACCACATTGACTTGGATGCAGAACACAAACCGACACCAGTAACAATTCCTGTTGAAGTTGAGAAACCACAACCTGCTCCACAGGAAGAGAAAAAGGTGGAAGCGCCAGTTGAAGAGAAAATTATAGAACCCAAGAAAGAAGAAAAGCCGGAAATTATAGAAAAAAAACAACCGGAACCTGTTAAAAAGCAAGAAGAGCCGGAAGAAGAGGAAGAACCGATGAATGAAAAGACAAGCAAAGAAACCACGTTTAAAGTGACTCAACCTGCAATTAAGGATGTAAAAGTTGTTGGAACGATTGACCTAGATGCGATTAATCAGCGCACCCGTCCTCCCAAAAAGAGCAAGCAGGAAAAAGAACGCGACCGTCGAGAGCAAAGAAAAGCCAATAAAGCAAATCAGCAAAAGGCACAAAACACACAGGATAATAATGCTATCGATGCATCACTGATTAATGACGAAGATACTGACACCCGCAAGAAGAGGAAGAGGATACATCGTCAGGATGAAAAAGTACAGGTAGAATCTATCGCAAATTCTCCTGGCGGCAAACCCTCAAAAATAGAAGACAGCAAACGCAAGCTGAAAAAGCTGAAGAAAAAGAAAAATGAAAAAGCTGAAATCTCAGATGAGGATGTAGACAGACAGATTAAAGACACCCTTGCCCGTCTTGGCAACAAAGGTAAGTCTCAAAGTGCCAAACACCGTCGAGACAAACGTGATGCTGCCCAACAAAAACTACAGGCTGAATTGGAACAAGAAGAGAAGGAAAAGAGCATCCTGAAACTGACAGAATTCGTTACAGTTGCCGAATTAGCAACTATGATGGATATCAGTGTAACCGATGTTATCTCCGCTTGTATGTCACTCGGATTGTTTGTATCAATCAACCAACGTCTTGATGCCGAAACCATCAACATCGTTGCAGATGAATTCGGTTTCACCGTTGAATTTGTCAGCGTTGAAATACAAGAAGCCATTGATGACGAAGAGGAAGATAATGAAGAGAACCTGTTGCCACGTCCTCCTATCGTTACCGTAATGGGACACGTAGACCATGGTAAAACTTCATTGCTTGACAGTATCCGCAAGACCAATGTGATTGCAGGAGAGGCCGGTGGTATTACCCAACATATCGGAGCTTACAATGTGAAATTATCTGATGGCCGAACCATCACCTTCTTGGATACACCGGGACACGAAGCCTTTACCGCCATGCGTGCACGTGGAGCTCAAGTAACAGATATCGCTATTATCATAGTGGCTGGCGATGACAATGTCATGCCACAGACAATCGAGGCTATCAACCATGCAAGTGCAGCCGGAGTGCCGATTGTGTTTGCTATCAATAAAATTGACAAGCCAAGTGCCAATCCAGACAAAATACGTGAGGAATTGGCAAACATGAACTATCTGGTCGAAGAATGGGGAGGTAAATATCAGTGTCAGGAGATTGCAGCCAAGAAAGGATTGAATATCAACGAACTTTTGGAGAAAGTGCTTTTGGAAGCCGAATTACTGGAACTGAAAGCAAATCCTCACAAGAAAGCTGTCGGCTCTATCATTGAATCATCTTTGGACAAAGGACGTGGATATGTTGCAACAGTGTTGGTACAATCAGGAACCATGCATGTCGGTGACGTAATTCTGGCAGGTCAATATTTCGGACACGTCAAAGCTATGTTCAATGAGCGTGGTGAAAAATTACAGTCTGCCGGTCCATCAGAACCAGCTTTGATTCTTGGTTTGAACGGAGCACCTCAAGCCGGAGACAAATTCAATATTATGTCCAATGAAAAAGAAGCCCGTCAGTTAGCCAATAAACGTGAACAATTGCAACGAGAACAGGGTCTGCGTACTCAGAAACATATCACATTGGATGAAATCGGACGCCGTATTGCAATCGGAAACTTCCAGGAATTGAATGTGATTGTCAAAGGTGACGTTGACGGTTCAATCGAAGCGTTGTCAGATTCTTTGATCAAGTTGTCTACCGACGAAATTCAGGTGAACATTATCCACAAAGCTGTAGGACAGATCACCGAAGGCGATGTTTTGTTGGCAGCAGCTTCCAATGCAATCATCGTAGGATTCCAGGTTCGTCCTTCAATGGGAGCACGCAAACTGGCAGAGAAGGAGCAAATCGATATCCGTCTCTATTCTGTAATCTACCAGGCAATCGAAGAGTTGAAGTCAGCTATGGAAGGTATGCTTTCACCGGATATCAAAGAAGAGGTCATTGCAACCGTCGAAGTGCTTGAAACTTTCAAGATTTCTAAGGTGGGAACAATTGCCGGATGTATTGTACGTGACGGTAAGATTGTGCGCAATGCGATGGTACGCGTTATCCGTGACGGTATTGTAATCTATTCCGGAGCTCTCGGCTCCCTGAAACGCTTCAAAGACGATGTGAAGGAAGTTGCCAAAGGCTTTGAGTGTGGATTAAATATTGAAAATTATAACGACATCCGGGAAGGCGACATGATTGAAGCTTACCAGGAGGTTGAAGTTAAAAAGACACTTTAATCAGCAATTAAGGGTCTTTTAACACGTAAGTAACATTGTTTTTAAGATTAATTTCTTTACTTTGTGAAGAGTAAAACAATAACTAATTAAAAAGTAAGTACGATGAAAAGATTATTTGCAATAGTTGTGTTGGTTGCTTCATTTGCAACAGCACTGAACGCACAGATTCTGAAACCGGTAAAATGGGAAATCAGTCACAAAAAAGTAAGCGAAGGTGTTTACGACATCATCTGCAAAGCAACTGTAAACAGCGGTTGGCACTTGTATGATACCAAATTGCCGGAAGGCGGTCCTCTGCCCACTACATTTAATTTGGATGAAGATGAAGCCAGCGGTATCGAATTAGTAGGAGAATTCAAAGCAACAACTGATGCAAAGACTGAGCATAGCGATGCTTTTGACATGGATCTGAAATATTTCGAAGGAACTGTAACAATGGTTCAAAGAGTAAAAGTAACCGGAGACAAAGCCAAATTAGTTGGATACGTTGAATTCATGGCTTGTTCAGGCGGTCAGTGCACTCCTCCTTCTGAAGAAGAATTTGATTTCGAATTGACAAAATAATCGTATTCAAACACAAAACAAAAAGTGAAAGGTAGGTCTATCTTTCACTTTTGTTTTTTATACACGTTTAAACCTGATGAAAAAATTTGTCCTCTATTTTTTACTGGCCCTGCCGTTCAGTATAGCCGCCCAACCTTGGATTGCACGAGATACCATCCCGCAACAAGACAGTGTACACCTCTTTTTTGTCGGCGATATTATGCAACACGAACCTCAAATTAAAGGAGCATGGGATCAAACAATTCAAGAATATAATTATATTCCTTGCTTCCAATACATTGCTCCATATTGGCAAAAAGCAGACTTCGTCATCGGCAATTTGGAGACGACATTATCCAACAAAAATTTCAGCGGCTATCCCCAATTCTGTGCACCATGGCATTTAGCCCGTGACCTGAAACGCTCCGGCATTGATATTTTGACAACCAACAACAACCACTCCTGCGACAAAGGTGCCAACGGCATACGCAACACAATTTACTACTTGGACTCTCTGAATATCAGACACACCGGCACTTTTACAGATTCCAATGCATGGAAAGCACAACATCCTCTATATATCCGGCAAGGACAATTTAAAATTGCATTATTAAGCTACACATACGGAACCAATGGCATCCCTGTACCCCCTGGACAGGTTGTCTCTATGACTGATACTTTTCACATGGCACGCGAAATAGAAAAGGCTCGCCTAGATACTGCAACCAATATAATTGTATGCATGCATTGGGGTATCGAATATGAAACACACCCTAATATGGAACAAAAACGCTTGGCCTCCTTCTTGCACAGATGTGGAGCAGATATTGTTATCGGTTCTCATCCACATGTTGTACAACCTCTGGAATACCACATAGAAGGGAAAGATACGACCGGTCTCACGGTCTATTCATTAGGTAATTTCATTTCAAATCAAAGTAAACGCTACACTAACGGAGGTATCGGCATTTCTTTAAAACTCATTCGAGAACACGGAAAAACCCGTTACCAAATGCACTATCTAAGTAACTATGTATACCGCCCTATAGAATCCGATGGCATACGTCGATATTATGTTGTTCCGGAACCTGAAGCGACACAGTTACTAGGCGAAAATGATAAAGAATTATATCAACAATTTTTTAAGGATACAGATAAAATAATCAACCAAGCATCTCTTAAATTAGACGTAAATAAGTAATTTTGCTGCTGCATATAAAAAACTAAAAAAAATCTAAGTATGAAAATTGCTGTTATAGCCCATGATGGAAAGAAAGCTGAGATGGTAGCATTTTTAAATAGACACATGGACTTTCTAAAATCTGTAGGCCTTGAAATTGTTGCCACAGGAACAACAGGCAAACATGCTCAGGATGCCGGTCTGGAAGTAGAGAGACTTTTATCCGGCCCTCTCGGCGGAGACGCTCAGATTGCAGCATTGGTAGCAGAACACCAAGTTGCAATGGTTATCTTCTTCCGTGATCCACTGGGCAAACACCCACACGAGCCGGATGTACAAATGCTGATGCGCGTGTGTGATGTACATAATGTACCTATTGCCACCAATCCGGCAAGTGCCGAACTTATGATCAGAGGGTTCCTGACCATGCATCAAGAATAGTTGCACCCCAGGAGCCTTCGGCTCTTTTATCCTCTTATAAAGAGGCTGTTAATATTGTTTTAAAAATAAAACAAACACTTGCTTATTTGCCTACCATTCATTAATTTTGTCATAGACAAAAGATGCAAATCATATAATCAATGATGAAATTAAAGAAATTCACAACCATCTTTTTCCTTATATTAGCCAGCATAGTAATGCTGACATTTACGGTTGTACCCCATCATCATCATCAAGATTATATTTGCTTCAACTCTTTTCATTGTGAAGACGGTCAAGCATGTGACAAACATTCACACGATGAAAATAATTCAGACAATCAACACAATTGTATCCGCAATCTATTGCAGACACAAATCAGCCGGACACAATCAATTCTCAATCAAAATGACGAAGGGCAGGACATTTCTTACCTTCAAACATTTTTTCTGGCTTCACATTGTCTGGAAATTAAAGCCCAAGAAGCAACTTCATACACAAATTCTATAGTTCCTTATCAAGAACGATTACACTCGGTCTGTTGTATAAGTACGCAGGCTGGACGTGCCCCTCCAATTCTATAAATATTCCCCTTAGAGCATTCCCATGCCTCCTAAGGTAAAAACCTCCTTTCATACAATCATTCAATTTAATAAAGTATCCTAACATAAAGGAGGATAACATAACTTGTATTATCAATAAAACAAAACCATATGAAAGCTATCATATTTATTATCATGGCAGCCCTGTGTTTTTACGGCTGCAAAAATACCAAGCAAGAAAGTCACACGGGACATAATCATGAACATGCAGCACACGACCACTCTGGACATGATCACGAAAAAGAGGGACACAACCACGAACATGACGGACATGAACACGCAGCAAAAGAATCCGGACAGGAAGGACACAGTGATGAAATCATATTCACACAAGAACAAGCTGCCCGAACCGACTTTAAAGTAGAAGAAGTTAATGCAGGAACTTTCAACCAAATTATAAAAACAACCGGACAAGTAATGCCTGCCCCCGGAGACGAATCAGTTATTGTAGCTACAACCAGCGGAGTTATTTCCTATGCAGACAACAAACTAGCTGCCGGAAGTTCCGTAAAACAAGGGGCTCCTCTTTTTTACATCACAACCAAAAATCTGGGAGAAGGAGACTATTATGCACGAATTAGCGCAAACTACCAAAAAGCAAAAGCTGAATATGAACGTGCACAAAAATTAGTTGGTGATAAAATCATCTCACAAAAAGAATTTGAATCCATTACTCTCAATTACCAAAATGCTAAAATAGCATATGATGCCATCGCTGACAAACAATCCGGCAAAGGCGTAAGTATCACCAATCCTCTTAGCGGATACATCAAGAATATTTCTGTAAAAGATGGAGAATATGTGACAGCAGGTCAGGCTATTGCCACCGTTTCTCAGAACAAACGGTTAATATTACGCGCTGACGTATCTGAACGCCATTATCCTTCATTACACAACATCAGTTCAGCAAACTTTCAAACGCCCTATGACAATCGTGTATATGAATTATCGCAGTTGTCAGGTAAATTATTATCTGTAGGCAGGGCTGCCAACGAAAACACTTTTTTTATTCCGGTGACCTTTGAATTTGACAACCAAGGAGATGTCATCCCCGGTTCTTTCGTTGAAATATATTTGATTTCAGCTCCCATAGAAAATACGATCAGTATACCTGTCTCCGCACTGACCAACGAAATGGGATATTTCTACGTTTACAAACAATTAGATGCTGAAGGTTATCAAAAGCAAGAAGTAAAAATTGGAGCAAATAACGGTAAAAATGTTCAAATCCTAAGTGGACTGCACCCAGGAGAACGCATCGTCACCCAAGGTGCCTATCAAGTAAAAATGGCATCTGCCAGTGCAGCCATCCCTGGACATACTCATAATCATTAATCAACAACAAGATTTCTATGCTAAACAAGATTATACAATATTCATTACACAACAGGCTGTTGGTAATGCTGGCGGCAATCGCCTTATTAGTATGGGGAAGCATCACGGCACACAACATGGAAGTCGATGTGTTTCCGGATTTAAATGCCCCTACAGTGGTAGTTATGACCGAAGCCCAAGGAATGGCTCCAGAAGAAGTGGAACGTCTTGTGACATTTCCAGTAGAAACAGCCGTAAACGGAGCTACCGATGTTAGACGAGTACGCTCTTCTTCGACAACCGGATTCTCCGTTGTATGGGTAGAATTTGAATGGGGAACCGATATCTACACTGCACGACAGATTGTTTCAGAAAAACTAGCAACAATCGGAGATGCCCTACCGGTCAATGCCGGTCAGCCGACACTCGGACCACAATCATCTATTCTTGGTGAAATGATGATTATCGGACTGACAGCAGAAAAAACATCACTACAAGATTTACGAACAATTGCAGACTGGACCATCCGTCCTCGTCTCTTATCAACCGGAGGCGTTGCACAAGTTGCCGTGATTGGCGGCGATATCAAAGAATATCAAATTCTACTGGATCCTGCTCGTATGAAACACTACGGCATCACAACAGACGAGGTTTTAGCTGTAACAGAAAACATGAATTTAAATTCTACCGGAGGTATCTTGTATGAATATGGGAATGAATATATCGTACAAGGAGTCTTGGCAACAACCAATGTGGAAGAATTAGGGAAAGCCGTAGTAAAAACAATTGAAGACCAACCTATCACACTGGCAGATATTGCAGACGTCCGCATTGGAGCCAAAGCCCCTAAGTTAGGACTTGCATCAGAAAAAGCACATCCGGCAGTTTTAGTAACTGTAACCAAACAACCGAATACTAACACATTAGAGCTGACAGATAAACTAGATGCATCCATTCGTGATTTACAAAAGACACTACCGAGCGATGTAAAAATATCAACAGATATTTTCCGCCAATCACGTTTTATCAACAGCTCCATCAGCAATATACAGCATGCACTATTTGAAGGAGCAATCTTTGTCATTGTCGTATTGTTTTTCTTTTTGATGAACTTCCGGACAACCATTATTTCATTGGTCGCATTACCTCTCTCCATGTTAATGGCAATCCTTGTAATGCATGCCTTGGGATTGACGATTAACACTATGAGTCTTGGAGGACTAGCTATTGCTATCGGTTCTTTGGTTGACGATGCCATCGTTGATGTTGAGAATGTATATAAACGCCTGCGTGAAAATAGACTGAAGCCAAAAGAAGAAAGGCTCTCTGTCCTAAAAATAGTATTTGAAGCATCCAAAGAAGTGCGTATGCCCATTCTCAATTCAACACTGATAATCGTGGCCTGCTTTCTCCCGTTATTCTTTTTATCAGGGATGGAAGGACGCATGCTCATTCCTCTGGGTATTGCATTTGTCGTAGCATTATTTGCATCCACTGTCATTGCGCTGACCCTAACTCCTGTTCTTTGTAGTTATCTTCTAACTTCAGAAAGTGCTTTAAAGAAAAGCGAACAAGAACCGTTTGTCTCCCGACATCTAAAAAAAGCATACAAAACATCATTAGATTGGGCTTTACGTTATCGAAAAGTAGTTATCGGTTGCGCAATAACACTTCTTGTAGTAACTTTAGTTCTGCTATTCCAATTAGGACGCAGTTTCTTGCCACCTTTCAATGAAGGCTCGTTAACCATCAATGTCAGTACCATGCCGGGAATTTCATTAGAAGAATCAGACAAAATGGGACGTCTCGCTGAACAAATTTTGATGGAGTTTCCTGAAGTTCAAACTGTAGCTCGAAAAACAGGTCGAGCAGAACTTGACGAACACGCATTGGGAGTAAACACCTCAGAAATCGAAGCTCCTTTTGAATTAAAAGAACGCTCGCGCGATGAATTTCTTGCTGCAGTTCGCGCCAAACTGGGGACCATCAAGGGTGCCAATATCGAAATCGGTCAGCCCATCTCTCACCGAATTGACGCTATGCTATCAGGAACACAGGCAAATATTGCTATCAAACTGTTTGGACCTGATTTGAACAAATTGTTCAACTTAGGAAGTCAGATTAAAAACGCAGTACAAAATATTGACGGTATTGCCGATTTAACATTGGAACAACAAATCGAACGACCACAATTACAGATACATCCGAAACGAAACATGTTAGCAAAATATGGAATCACATTACCTGAATTCTCAGAATTCATCAATGTTGCCTTATCAGGAAGAGTTGTATCACAAGTCAATGAAGGTGGCAAAGTGTTCGATTTGACAGTAAAAGTCGATGATCAAAAACGCGCGACAATGGAAGAAATCGGAGAATTAATGATGGATGCCAATGGGCGTAAAATACCGCTTCATTATGTTGCAGAAATTCTCCCTCTCTCGGGACCAAACACCATTAGCCGTGAAAATGTTCAGCGTAAAATTGTTGTTTCAGCCAACGTGGCAGGGCGAGACTTAAAAGGTGTTGTCAGCGATATACAAGATACAATAGAGGAACAAATATCCTTACCCGAAGGCTATCATGTAGAATATGGTGGGCAATTTGAAAGTGAAGCCGCAGCATCGCGTACACTATTCTTGACATCATTGATTTCGATTCTGCTGATATTCTTGATATTGTTCCATGAATTCAGGAGTGTCCCCTTGTCAGGTATCATTATGCTGAACCTCCCTCTAGCTATTATTGGTGGAGTTATTAGTATATGGTTTACATCCGGAATCATAAGCATTCCTGCTATCATCGGTTTTATCTCTTTATTTGGTATTGCAACACGCAACGGCATATTGCTCGTTTCTCATTACAACCATCTGCAAGCAGAAGGACTAGGACTGACTGAAAGTATCATCCAGGGGTCTCTAGACCGTTTGAATCCTATTTTGATGACTGCTCTGACATCTGCTCTAGCCTTGATACCGCTTGCAATAGGTGGAGATTTACCTGGCAATGAAATACAAAGTCCCATGGCTCAGGTCATTTTGGGAGGGTTGTTAAGTTCGACCTTACTAAATGGCTTTGTCGTCCCGATTGTTTATTATCTTTTAAACAAAAGACAAAAAAACAACGTACAAGTAAACAATTCCCACTAAAAATAAGAACCAATATGAAAAAACAAATATATACCTTCATGCTTTGTTGCCTATCGCTACCGATATGGGCACAATCTGGCATAGACAATGTCTTGAAAAACATTGAAAGCAACAATAAAACACTAAAAGCCAGTCAACAGTTGAACGAAAGTCAAAAACTTGAAGCTAAAGTTGGAAATTATCTTCCAAATCCAACGATCGAACTCAATCAATTATGGACAGACAAAAATACAGGAAACAATGTCAATGAATTTGCTGTGGTACAATCATTCGATTTTCCAACAGTGTACTTCAACAAAAAAAAATTGACAAAAACCAAAGCAAATGCTTCCGATTATTTGTATGCAACAACTCGCCAACAAATACTCTTAAAAGCTCAATTAGTTTGTCATGAAATCATCTATTTGCGCCAACAGCAACATCTATTAAACAATAGACAAAAAAATGCAGCTCTCCTTGCAGCACTCTATAAACAGCGATATGATAATGGTGATGCCAATCAATTAGAATATAATAAAATAGTATTGGAAAAAATCAACGCAGACAATGCTAGTAGACGCAATCAAGCTGCCTTAAAAGCCCAACTGGAACAACTGCAAGCCTTAAACGGGGGCGTTAAAATCAACTTTTCAGATACCCGATTTTCCAATTTACCCACTTTACCTGCTTTTGCTGAACTGGAAAACGAATATATAAATAACGATCCTAATCTGAAAAATCTCAGTACAACAGCAGAATCAGCGCAACAATCAATAAAAGTAAGCCGTTCTCTCAGCCTTCCGAAATTCGACATTGGCTATCGCCACAATGGAGGCAGTGGGGAAAAAATGAATGGTTTTCGCATCGGTATGTCTATCCCTCTTTGGGAAAATCGAAATACGGTAAAACAAGCTAAAGCCCAAGCAGAATATACAGCATTCAACTTTGAAGATAATAAACAAATAGTGAAAGCAACACTACAAGACCTCTACCTCCAAGCCGAAGCACTGTATGTATCTTGTTCAGAATATGCCCAAACACTCTCATTACAACGCAATGAGAATATTTTAAACAAAGCTTTAGAAGCCGGCCAAATTTCCATGATAGAGTATTTTGTTGAAATTGCGCTACTCTATGACAGCATCCAAAACTATCTAGATGTAGAAAAAGAATATCATAATATCGTTGCACAGTTAATGCAATATAAATTATAAAACAAAAAGAGCCGGGTCAAAAATACATTTTGTTCCGGCTCAATACTTTATCATAGACGATAGTTACCCATCAAATTCGTTCAACCATTTCAACAACCCTGAAAGCTGAGAAATTGTAGGGGCTACTTTTCGCAAACGGACCTGATCATTATGTCCTCCTGTAAAAAGCAGACAATCAAAGCCCAAAGCCTTAGCGACCTCTGCATCATGCAAAGTATCACCTACCATTAAAGTTTCTGCAGGACATAACTTATACGTATTGACCATTCGTTTTCCCCGATCAATTTTACCGGCTGCATAGATATTATCTGAACCACAAATCTGCTCAAAATACGAAGATATATGAAAATCAGCCGTCATTTGCTGTAATAAATCCTCCCGCAAAGCAGATAATATATATTGCTGACGACCAGACTCTTTAAGAGAGACTAAGACATTTTCAACACCTTCATTCAACTGAAGTTCTTTTGCATTCTTATCATATGTTTCTACAAAATCAACAGATAAATCATGCATAGATTCCGCCTGCAAATCAAATCCTACTTTGGCATAAAAATCTATCACAGGAAATCCAAATAGCTTTTTATACTCCTCTACACTCAATGGTTTAATATTACGTCGCGACAACATTTCTGCAAGAGTATCAACACCTGTTTGTAAGTCATCCAGCAATGTTCCATTCCAATCCCATACAATATTCTTATACTTCATAATCTTATCAATCCTCTTTATAAAATGCGTCAACACCAGGCCAATGCAGTCGCTGTCTAGCAACTTCTTCCGGGTATATCATATAAACGACATCCGCTTCCGTAGCCAATTCATTCTTCTCATTAAATAATTCAACTTTAGCTGTCACTAAACGTCGGGAAACATCTGTTACTTTTGCACGCAACCAAATTTCTCCACCGTCAGTACGCACAGCACGACGATATTTTACATTCATTTCTGTTGTAACCCCGGCTGTTTTTTCATGTGAAAAGATAGCCCAGCTAGCAATCTCATCAATAAGAGTGGCTTGAATTCCTCCATGTAAAATATGAAAAAAACCTTGATAATTTTCTGAAGGTAGCCAATGACAAGTAACGTACTCTCCTTCGTCAACAAATTTACATTTCAATCCATACGGATTAGTTGGCGAACAACCGAAACAATTGTACCCTTCCAATTCGGCATAGGCATTATACATTTCTCTCTTTTTCATCTCTTCATAAATAAAAAACAAGATTAAAAGTAGAGAAAAATCTCTTCTTCTAATCTTGAATATATTATTACATTATGCTGTATTTACAAATTAGCCGCAATTGCTTCTGCGCATGCTTTCATCTCCTCTGCAGGAAACTGCTTTTTAGGATTGCAAAAATTCAAATCGTCACCACTATGCAAAGGTACTAAATGAATATGTGCATGAGGCACATCTAAACCTAAAACAGCTACCCCTACACGCAAACAAGGTATTGTTTTACCGATAGCTTTTGCTACTTTCTTGGCGAATATCATCATACCCGCCAGGTCCTCGTCCGAGAGATCAAATATGTAATCAGTTTCTTTCTTTGGAATCACCAAAGTATGTCCTTTCTGAAGAGGATTTATATCCAAGAAAGCATAATAATCCTCATCCTCCGCTACCTTGTAGGAAGGTATTTCACCACTAACGATTCGTGAAAAAATTGATGCCATGATATTTATTTATAAACTAATATCCATGATTTCAAATTCCATCTCTCCTGCCGGCACTTTAACCAACACTTTATCTCCCACTTTTTTACCCACTAAAGCTTGAGCTATCGGAGTATTAATTGAAAGTTTTCCTTCTCTAAAATTAGCCTCTGTTTCAGATACTAAGGTATATGCCATTGTTGCACCATTCTTAATATTCTTAATGGTCACCTTATTCAACATTTGCACCTTTGATGTATCTATCTGCGATTCATCAATCACCCTACAAGATGCAATAGTGTCCTTTAATTGTGCAATTTTTGCCTCCAACAATCCCTGAGCATCTTTTGCTGCATCGTATTCTGCATTCTCAGAAATATCTCCTTTTTCAATAGCTTCACCTATGGCTTTTGAAATTTTCGGACGCTCCACATTCTGCAATCTTTCCAATTCCTCCTGCAATTTCTTCAATCCTTCTTTTGTTACATAAGATACTTTATTGCTCATAACCGTTATAATTTTGTGTTCATACTAGATAAAAAAAATAAATGACACTTATCCTCCAATAAGTGCCTTTATTAAAAAGAATCCCGACTATTAATCTCGGAATCCTCACCTCCGGTACAAAGGTAAGAAGCTTTTTCTAAATTAAAAAACTTTTCCTTCAAAATAATACAAACGTTTTCACCCTCATATCAAGGATTGTTGATTCAACTTTTTTCCTAATATTATCTTGCAAAACAAAAATTAAATTTCTACATTTGCACCCTCGTAAGGACGTACGCAGTCTCTTGCATGAAAGTCTCCATAGCAATACTGCGCTTGATAAATTAATATAAAAAAGAAGAATATGGATTTAATTAAAATTGCAGAGCAAGCATTTGCTGCAGAAAACCCAGTTGAGCACCCTTCATTCCACACAGGTGACACTGTAAGCGTACACTACAAAATTATTGAAGGAAACAAAGAACGTGTACAGATTTTCCGTGGTGTAGTTATCCAGATTAAAGGAACAGGAACTACTAAAACCTTCACTGTACGCAAAATGTCCGGAAATGTTGGAGTAGAAAGAATTTTCCCTATGGAATCTCCGTACATCAAACAGATTGAAGTAAACAAAGTTGGTAAAGTAAGACGTTCTAGAATTTATTATTTCCGTGATCTTACCGGTAAAAAAGCTAAGATTAAAGAAAAACGTTCATAACGTTATAACACAAAAAAAATATTAGAAGCTCTGCACTTGCAGAGCTTTTTTATTTCCTTATCTTTGTGGAAAGGATAAATAACAATACTATTTACTATGGAAAACAAAGAAATCATTCAGAAAGCGAAACACAAAGCAGAAGCTTGGAAAAATGGAGCTTATGACGAAGATACAAAAGCAGAAGTAGAACGCCTACTTAATGCAACAGATCCTACAGAATTAATAGAATCATTTTACAATGATTTAGAATTTGGCACAGGGGGACTTCGTGGCATCATGGGAGTTGGTACAAACCGCATGAATCGTTATACTGTAGGTGCTGCTACCCAAGGATTTGCTAACTACATTAACAAAATGTTTCCTGGAGAAGAAAAAGCAGTATGCATCGGCCACGATTGCCGTCACCACTCTCGCGAGTATGCAGAAACAACTGCCGCAATTTTTTCTGCAAATGGAATTACAGCATACTTATTTGAAGCTTTACGCCCTACCCCAGAAATGTCTTTTGCGATCCGAGAACTAGGATGTAAAGGAGGAGTAATCATTACCGCATCGCATAATCCCAAAGAATATAATGGCTATAAAGCATATTGGGATGATGGTTCTCAACTTGTTCCACCACACGATAAAAATGTAATTGCTGAAGTCAAAAATGTCAAAGTAGAAGACATCAAATTCGAAGGAATCCAAGAACGAATAAAAATATTAGGAGAAGACTTTGACCAAAAATTTTTAGCAGCAGTTAAAACACTAAGCTTATCTCCAGAATCAATCAAACGCCAACACGATTTAAAGATTGTGTTCACACCATTACATGGAACCACCTATAAACTCGTTCCTGCATCTCTGCGTAATTGGGGCTTCTCCAATATTATAACCATCCCAGAACAAATGATTACAGATGGAGATTTCCCAACTGTTGCTTCAGCAAACCCAGAAGAACCTGCAGCTTTTAAATTAGCTCTAGATAAAGCCCGAGAAGTAGATGCAGATCTAGCAATGGCATGCGATCCAGATGGCGACCGCATCGGTATTGCCACAAAAGACGATAGAGGAGAGTGGATTCTTCTCAATGGCAATCAGACAAATATCATTTTTACTTGGTATATTATTCACCGTCGCCGAGAACTAGGCCTACTGAAAGGCAATGAATACACAGGAAAGACCATTGTCACCAGCGAACTTTTAAAAGAAATCGCAGAAAAAAACGGTCTACCTTGTTACGATGTATACACCGGCTTCAAATGGATTGCCGACATGATACGCAAACATGGTGCTGAAGGCTATATTGGAGCAGGAGAAGAATCGTTTGGCTTTATGCCCGGAGCATTTACACGAGACAAAGATGGTGTGTCTTCCACCTCCTTGATGGCTGAAATTACTGCATGGGCCAAAGATAACGGAAAATCTCTTTTCGACCTTCTGAAGGACATCTATGCAGAATATGGATTTTCACAAGAAAAGATGATATACATTGTCCGCAAAGGTTTAACTGGAGCCCAAGAAATAAAAGACATGATGGATAAATTCAGAAACAACACTCCAGCAAAAATTAATGGCAGCGATATCATTATAAAAAAAGATTATTCCATTCTTAAAGCCGTTAATTTGAAAACTGGAGAAACTAGCAACATGGATTTTCCAACAACAAGCAATGTTTTACAATTCTTTCTTGCTGACGGCTGTAAAATATCAGTTAGACCATCAGGTACTGAGCCTAAAATTAAATTTTATTTCGAAGCTCGAGCACAAATGCCCACAACGAATGACTTTCATAAAGCACAGGCAGAAGCAGAAGCAAAAATTGATGCAATAGTAGCTAATTTAGGGATACAGTAATTATATTATAGAGCAATCCATATAAAATGGATTGCTCTTAACATTCACTTACAATCAATTTGAGCCAACAAACCTTCTGCACCTGCCAAAATATCCATCCTCTCTTCTAAATTTAATTTTTCTCTAATAGTCGTCCTACGCTTATAAACAGATGCAATTCCTGTATCCATCACAAAGGCTATTTCATCATTCCTAAAACCTCCCTTTAACAAACAAAGAGTTTGAATTTCTTTCTCACTTAACACAGGAAAATATTGTAATAATTTATTGTGGAAATCAGCATATAATGTATCTATCACTAAATAAAATTCCTCCCAATTCAATACAGTGGAATGCACCCCACCCAACATCTCATCATACATTTTCAAAAAGGAAACATTTTTAGGTAATTCCTGACATGATAAACTAGCTAAACGTCGAGATAATTCTAACTTATTCATCAATATACACTTGATTTTATTCGTTTGTCCTTCCTGTAATTCACAAAGTTTCTGCAATGTTTCCACTCGCCGTTCCACTTCCCATATTCGTTCATCACGTCTCTTACGCCATAGATAAAAACTAAAAAATGCAACAAGACAAACAATAACTGCAACCAAGATTCCCGCAGCCCATTTATTTTTCTGCGCTTTTAATAAATTTGCCTCATTCTCCAATTTTGCTCGGACATAACTAATAATCATATGATTTATCTGCTCATTATGTGCACTCATTCTCAGACTATCTTGCGATTGTATGTATCTTTTCAATATTTCTCCTGCACGTTTATAATCCCCCAATTGAAAATAATATTGCCCCATCAAACGATAATGCAACAAACGAATACTTGGTTGCCAAAACCTAGTATCACTTGGCAAAGACGAAATATACATTGCAACGGAATCCAATTGCCCTCTAGATAAAGCAGATTCTGCATGTGCCAAACCATCATACAATTGGACATATTCATTATTTTCAAATGATTCTCGGAGATAATCTTTCAGATAACCCGTAACTTCCTTATCCTCCTCGCTAAATTCAGCTACATTCATAAGACGCAAAGCCATCTTATCTTCACCATACTCTCCAATATGCTGCAAAATACATTGATAATGATATCTTGCCTTATCATATTCCTTTACAAACAAATAACAATTTGCAAGTTTAAAAATATAATGGAAATCATCTTTTTTCTTCTTCTCTTGGCGATATTCTAGCGCCTTTCTAAATGCGATCTCTCCATTATAGAATTCATTATTCTCATAATAAAGCTTTCCTTGGTAATAATACGAATAAAATATAAGAGCGCTATCCTGCTGTTTCAATGCCAAAGTTTGAGCCCTGGATAAATAAATTGCGGCATTATCCAATCTTGATTCATAAAGATAATAAATACCATTATATAGACAAAGATAGCCCGCCTTATAAAGATCTTCTTTTCCCAACCAATACTCCACAAACTGATCGCTAGGTATAAAGTCTTCAATCATACCCTCTTTCCTATACATAGCATGCCAACGCAAAAAAGTATAATAAGTTAATTTACTCAAATTCAACTCACCAAATTGTTTTACAGAATCCAAACAACATAGTGCTGCCTCTGGATTTGTATCAATGTAACGCTCTGCTTGAGACAAATAATCATCCACCTTACTACTGCAAGATATACCTAAAAATATAAATATGACAATATATATTTTCTTCATCTGTAATCTCAATAATTTTAATGCACCTAACCTAGGCAAATATAGAGAAAATTAAGAAATACAATCAATAAACGAATCTTTCATTAATATAAAAATGCGCCAGCAGGTATGTCGATGTGTGAAAAGTAGAAAAAAAATTGGTTGTAACTAAAGTCCTGCTGGCGCAAAAAATATTTATATCATGCATACAAAATATGCTTTATGCTAACTACAAATATTTGCAATAATGCACAAAGGTATGAAAACTATTTGTACTTTACAAATATAAAAAAGTTATTGTTAAATACAAATCGCCACTTAGTCAAAAAAATCTTTTCTAAAATTGACAAAGTAAACCCGTTTGCGTGCACGTGTTATTGCCGTATAAAGCCACCTCCAATATTCATCAGTAAGCATATCATCAGTCAAAAAACCTTGATCAATAAAAACAGCATCCCACTGTCCACCCTGTGCTTTATGACATGTCACCGCATATGCAAATTTAATTTGTAACGCATTATAATATTCATTTTCTCGTATTTTCTCAAATCGTTTCTTCTTTGAAGAAATATCGCCATAATCAGCCTCAACGACATGATAAAATGAACGCAATTGGTCATATGTCAGCGCAGGGAAATCGGACATTAACGTATCCAAAATCACCCAAGCAGTAATCTCCTCTGCATAACTATCAATCCGCAATACAGCTTTTGCAAACCGAAAGCCATATAATTGTGCACTTTTTCCAACACGAACAACCGTGGCCATATCACCATTAGCAATAAAATCTATTTGCTCATAATCAACACCCCAAAAATAATTATTCCGAACAATCATAATCCGGTCTCCGCTACAAAACTCTTCTTCCCGATATAAAATAGTACGACGAATACCTTCATTAAAACGATTTGCACGTTTATTAGAACGACACACAACAATTGTTTCATCCTCACCATATTTCCCATAGCAAGTATCAATTGCTTCCAAAAGCTCTCCTCCATCAATCCGAAAAACATCGGGAAAGTCCATAAGATTTAATACAAATCTGTCAGAGTTACTCCCAATCATTGCACGTACCAAAGTTGCATTCTGCAATATTCCTGACTTATCAACCTGCCGCATTACATCGACAAGATTCACTTCTGTTACCCTAAAATTATAAGCAGCCTCCAATTCTTGTTTATCTAAAGCAGGACTAATCATTAAACCAACTGGCGGTAATTGGGCAACATCCCCAATTAATACCAAACGATTATTTCGCCCATTATAAACAAATTCAACCAAATCATCCAATAAACGCCCACTGCCAAAGTTACCTTCCACATCCATATTCGAAATCATCGATGCTTCATCAACAAAAAAAACTGCATCTGATAATGTATTAAATCCCAAACTAAAAACACCCTCACCATCTGCTGCTGATTTTTGACGATAGATATTCTTATGAATAGTAAAAGCTGTATGTCCAGCATAAGATGCAAATACTTTGGCAGCACGACCAGTTGGAGCTAAAAGCACAACCTTATATTTCAACGATATCATTGCATTAACAATTGCAGCAACCAACGAAGTTTTTCCTGTTCCCGCATAGCCTTTTAGCAAAAAAATACCATCATCTTCTTTATTAAAAAGAAAGTCTCTAAACTTCTCAACAGCCTCGTTTTGAGAAGAAGAAAGCTCAAAACCAAACTTTCTTATAACTATTTCACTAAAATGTTTTTGAATCATCATGAAAATTAATTGCCGATTATGCCGTTAATCTAAATTTTTTCCTAAATTTGCGAGCAATATTAAGATTTTACTTTCGCGATAACGTTTGAATCGTGGTGTAAAGTTACAAAATTAACATTAACTTTATCGTGTTGAATAAATAATTATGTAATAATACAATTCAAAAAAAATAAACTAAAAATGAAAAAGCTTATTATCCAGATTGTTCTCGCCGGAATTATCATTTTCCTGGGTTACAAATGCTATCAAAGCATCATGGTTCCTCAAAGATTTCAAGTTATCAAGAATCATAGATATGAACTAATTACACAACGCTTAAAAGACATACGTACAGCACAAGAGGCTTTTAAAGAAGTATATGGTAAGTATACTCCGAGTTTTGATACTCTTATTAACTTTATTAAATACGACTCTATCAAAGTTGTTCGTTCTATCGGTTCTTTGAGTGATGATGATTTGGAAAAAGGAATCACAGAAGCACAAGCTATTAAAGAAGGTAAAATCATTCGAGATACTGTAAAAGTAGCTGCTGCAGGTAACGTATTCCCCAAAGAATTTGAAGTAGATGAAATCCGTTATGTTCCTTTTACAAAACGTCAACATCAATTCAAAATGGGTTCTACTACCATTTGGACAGATTCTGGTATTGAAGTTCCTGTTTTCGAAGCATATGTAACTAACATGGTTATTTTTGAAGATCTTCGCAACGAATTCAACGAAGAATTATTACAAGAAAATGGAGAAAGAATTCGTTTAAAGAAATTTGCAGGATTAAAAGTAGGTAGCTTAAAAGAAGCTAACAATAACGTGGGTAACTGGGAGTAAACAGGTGCATGCAGAACATATATTATATTGACAATAATTTCTCTCAAGAGAATTCGACACAATATACTTTATCCATCCGTTATACAACGGATGGATTTTCATTTTGTGTACACGACCCTAACAATAGATTGCTAGTATTTTACCACCAACCTTTAGAGTGTCATTTAAATGAAGCTACTATCGCTAAAGCAACCCAGTTCATCACAAATGATCCCATACTAAATTTAAAATACAAAAAAGTATTTGTACTTTCGTGTGAAAGGAACAAAATGCTTCTTCCGGCTCATGCATTCAATAAAAGTACTCTTGCAGAAATGTTTCGTCTATGTTTTGAGCTCCACGAAAGTGATTCTCTTATATATCGGAAAATTGAAGCAATTAATAGCTATTTAGTAGAAGCACAACCACGAAGTTTTATTGATTTTCTAACATCTCGCTACCAACCAATATCTATCATTGATAGTGCCTATCCCTTTATCATTTACTCCCTATCAAACATGCTGTTCAATTCGCACTACCTTTTTATAGATATCCATGAACAATATTTTGATATTCTACTTACCAAGAGTAATGATATACTATTATTCAACTCTTATTCATATGGCTCTGTTAACGACATTATTTATTATTCCTTAAATTGTTTACAACAAACCCAAATAAATCCAGACGATTTACAAACTTCCATTTCTGGAAACCTGGTAAACGATCCGATGTTCATAGAAACAATCAATAAATATATTTCAAATATTGCTGTTCTAAACTATGCTCCTTTATCTCAATTAGTAAAAAACGACCAATTGAACAACTCTACGTTTATCCACTTATTAAACATACACAAATGCGAATAATCAGCGGTTCACATAAAGGAAGACAAATCTTTCCAGACAAAAGTTTCAGTGCCCGGCCAACAACAGATTTTGCCAAAGAAAATATCTTCAATGTACTTACAAATTATATTGAAATTGAAGGTATACATACTTTAGATCTTTTCTCTGGCACTGGAAGCATAAGTTATGAATTTGCCTCAAGAGGTGCTGCAGAAATCATTTCCATAGAACAAAACTACAAACACTATGCATTTATCAAACGAATGGCAAAAGAGCTAAAATTCGACAAAATGAAAGTGTATAAAGCGGATGTATTTCTTGCCTGCAAAAAATTACAAGGGCATAAATTTGATGTCATATTTGCAGATCCACCATATAACCTAGATAAAATTCAAGAAATACCAACAGCTATCTTTGAAAACGATTTATTAGCAAATAGTGGGATTCTTATAATTGAACATCCTGCAAGCGTAGACTTTTCCAAGCATCCACGCTTCACGGAACATCGTCAATATGGAAGTGTAAATTTCTCTCTCTTCAAATAACACCTGCGAAATCAATTAAAGTATCCTTATCGCCATTAATTGATTCACACGACAATGATGATACTTTATATTCTTCACCGAATTTTAAAGATATAAAAAATCCGTAAGGCAAAACCTTACGGATTTATATTTCAAATAGAAAATCCTATTCATACAAAGGATCGCAAGTACACATCAGATTACGGTCTCCATAGCCATCATCCACTCGTCCTACTTGAGGCCAAAATTTATTCTCAGCAACCCATGCCAATGGATAAGCGGCCTTGCTACGCGGATAAGAATGAGTCCATTCATCTGCCGTCAATACTTTATGTGTATGAGGAGCATTCTTCAACACATTATCAACTTTATCAGCCTTACCCTCTGCAACTTCCACCATCTCTTCGCGTATAGTCTTCAAAGCCTCAATAAAGCGATCAAGTTCTTCTTTTGGCTCACTCTCTGTCGGTTCAACCATTAGCGTTCCATGTACGGGGAATGATAAAGTTGGAGCATGGAAACCAAAGTCCATCAAACGTTTTGCAATATCCAATTCAGAAATTCCATATTCTTTATTAAAAGAATTACAATCCCAAATCATCTCATGTCCTACACGTCCCTGCTTGCCTTTAAAAAGAATCTTGAAGCCCAATTTTTCAAATGACGAAGCCAAATAATTAGCATTCAATATAGCCATTTCAGTCACTTTCTTCAAACCTTTACCACCCAGCATCAACAAATAGCCATAAGTTACAGGCAACATTCCAACAGAACCATAAGGAGCTGCAGACACTGCATGTATTCCATGTTCACCTCCTGTTTTAACAACCGAATGGTTCGGTAAAAACTCTACCAAATGCTTAGCTACACAAATCGGACCCACACCGGGACCTCCCCCACCGTGAGGCATTGCAAAAGTCTTATGCAAATTCAAGTGACAAGCATCTGCTCCAATCGTTCCTGGGCTAGTCAAACCACACTGTCCATTCATGTTAGCCCCATCCATAAATACCTGACCACCATTCTCATGAACAATTGTTATTAATTCTTTGATAGATTCTTCAAAAATGCCATGAGTCGAAGGATAGGTAATCATAGCACCAAAAAGATTATCCTTATTAGCTTCAGCCTTAGCACGAAAATCTGCAACATCAATATTTCCTTCCGGGTCTGTAGCTGTTACAATTATCTGCAAGCCTGCCATTGAGCTAGAAGCTGGATTCGTTCCATGTGCAGAAGCTGGAATTAACATTACTTTTCTATGACCTTCACCACGAGAAATATGATATTGACGCAACACCATTAAAGCGGTATATTCACCGGCAGCACCCGAATTAGGCATCAGACTGCAACCAGCAAATCCTGTCACTTTCTCCAACATATGCTCTGTTTCACGAATCATTTGCTGGAATCCTTCAGCTTGGTCCATCGGTACAAACGGATGCATTCCCCCAAATTCTGGCCATGTGATAGGCAACATTTCAACAGCAGCATTTAATTTCATTGTACATGACCCTAAAGAAATCATAGAAGTAGCTAAAGAAATATCTCTACGTTCCAAATTCTTCATATAGCGCATCATTGCTGTTTCTGAATGATAAATATTAAACACAGGCTGTTGCATATATTCATCATCACGCAACATCTCCGGATCAAGTACTGTACAATCATCCAGGAAAGTCACTTTTTCTGCTTTCTTACCGGCAGGTTCAGCAAAAATAACAACAATAAAATTCAACTCATCTTCATCTATGCAGCTGTTGACAATCCGACACAGCCACATTCACAATAGTACAAATTAATATGACGCTCCAAAGCCACTTCACGAATCATGTCAACAGTTACCCCCGCAGGCAATGCAAAACGAATTGTATCAAAGAATTTATCTTTCTTCAGCGTATATCCATATTTACAGATCTCTTCTGCCAAAATAACAGCAGCCGAATGAATATGACGCGCAATTCGTTGCAAACCCTCACGTCCGTGATAAGCTGCATAGAAACCAGCCATCGTTGCATTCAAAGCCTTTGCAGTACAGATATTAGATGAAGCCTTTTCACGCTTAATATGCTGCTCACGAGTCTGTAGAGCCAAACGCAAAGCTTTGTTTCCTTGAGCATCCACTGTCACTCCAATGATGCGCCCCGGAATATTACGTTTATACACCTCTTTAGTAGCCATATATGCAGCATGAGGACCGCCATAAGACATCGGTATACCAAAACGCTGAGAAGATCCGACAACAACATCAGCCCCCCATTCTCCCGGAGGTGTCAATAAAACAAGACTCATCAAATCAGCGGCAACTGTCAATAATGCACCATTTGCATGCAAACGATCTGCCAATGCTTTATAATTACGAATCTCACCATTAGATGCCGGATACTGCACTACAGCTCCGAATATATCAGCAGTAAATTCAAAATCATCATAATCTCCAAACACCAACTCAATTCCCTGTGGAGCAGAACGTGTAATCAATACATCTTTTGTCTGAGAGAAAACATGATTATCAACAAACAACTTATTGGCACCGGCTTTTTTCATCTCTTTACCACGCAAGCCATACATCATAGTCATAGCTTCAGCAGTAGCAGTAGCCTCATCCAACAACGAACAGTTCGTTATTTCCATACCTGTCAGCTCCAGAATCATAGTCTGATAATTCAATAGAGCCTCCAGACGTCCCTGTGACACCTCTGCCTGATAAGGTGTATAAGAAGTATACCATGCAGGATTCTCCAAAATATTTCGGATAATAACTGCCGGAGATATTGTATCATAATATCCCTGTCCTATAAATGTACGGTATAATTTGTTTTTGCCGGCAAGCGCTTTAATACGAGCCAAAAATTCATCTTCCGACAACGGAGCCGGTAAGTCTAAAACTTCTTTTAAGCGAATAGATTCCGGAACTGTTTGTCCGATTAATTCATCCACTGATTTCACGCCTATCACCTTCAACATCTCTTCAACATCCTCGGGACGCGGTCCAATGTGTCTTTCTAAAAATTGTTCTTTAGCCATGGTTTAGTTAATATTAATATTATAGATTGTAATCGTTTTCGACCTTAAAGGCGTGTAAAATTAAAGTTTTTCCCGATGTAACGAAAATCTTTCAGGCAAATATTTCTTACAACCCGGCAGTTTATTTAAAATCGATAGGCTACACCCAACGAAGCTGTAAAAGCATTAGAAGAATATTTTCCTTCAAATGTTTCATCTACATTGGTAATCATATTTTTCAAACGATATGAGCCATTACGGTCTATACCATGGATGTACAAAAATGCCAAATCAATCTGTAAACGCTTCAAAGGAGCAAAACTCAATCCAAGAGAAGTTCCCAATTTATTCATGCCGGGAGTTTCCGGATTATAATTATCGCTACGAATCGGAGACTGATCAAAATATATTCCGGCACGAATATCCAAACGTTCAGTGGTTTTATATTGGGCTCCAATACGTGCTATTACCGTATTTTTATAATTCTTTTCTGCTTTAATTGTATACCCGTTCAAAACATTCGGAGTAAACACAACATTCAATGAATCATAGGCATGCCAACCCACATATTGTAAATCAAAAGCTACATCCCAACGCTCTGTTGGACGATACGACACCCCAAAAGACAGATTCGAAGGCAATGGCAATTCTGCTTTAAAGGTTCCTTCATTCAAAGGCGGGATTGTCACTTTACCTCCAGTCACCTTAGATAATACTCCAAACAATTGTTCCACTTGTAAACTGGCATAATCAACCATAGCTTCCCCCTCTTCAACCTTCATTAACAACTTTGAACGATAAGAAAGTCCTAAAGTCACCTTATCGCATACATCATACATAACTCCGACATTGAAACCGGCACGTACTTTTGTTTTACCATCCAATGTTGCAGATACCGGTACAGAACCATTTAGTTTAGAAATCATCCCTGTCACCATTTGCTTATCTCCATTCGGCAAAGTAGGTAACTTTCCTACCATTCCTCCCAACAGTTGAAATTCATCAGCACTCATCATTGCTCGAGACAACTGCACCTGACCAATCGCCAGATTCAATCCGGCACCAATACTCAAACGGTCGGTAATTTTATAAGCAAACGTAGGCTGTATAACATAGGATTTCAGTGCAATATCTTGAATCAGGTTTGCCCCTTTCCAATTTTTACCCCAATCCAACGAACTTCCGTATGGGGTTGTAAAAGAGATACCGGCAGAAAAATTATCATAAATCTTAAAACCTGCATAAACATATAATGGAGTACTGACAGAATTGTTTGTCTCTGCTACATAATCTCCATTTTTATACTTTACATTTGAATTAATAAAAGAAACGCCGGCAGAAAAATCAAACGTACTCTTCAAAAATGCCAGTCCGGCCGGATTAAAATGCATACTCTCCGCACCTAATTTCATCCCGGTTCCTACATGACCCATACCAGTCTGCTTCGTACTCAACACATTCACTTGATACCCTTCGGCAAATACAGAACCGAAGCCCACACATGCCGCCAACAACAAAATAATTTGCTT
>OGQF01000773.1_pt1 | contig 25411 bp, 16 predicted proteins | sample 1553141 | NCBI WGS metagenome assembly OGQF01 (sample SAMEA2580005, study PRJEB22360) | human gut metagenome | biome: human gut; feature: human-associated habitat; material: faeces | place: Denmark | collected 2008/2010
CTGGACCAATTATTAAACGGGGCTTTTACCTTTTATTCCTAATGCGTTTGCCCTGACGCGAGGAAATTATGCTCTTTACATATGATTCCTTGTTTTATAACCTGTGTGATAAATGTTTTGTTTCCGTAATCCGGTGTAGTTGTCCGAAAGTAATGAAATTTGTGTATTTTTAGAGTAAGTCTAAGATATTCATGGTGTGGTGTATTTGCTGTTTTTAACAACTTAAGATGTGTTTGACAACACATCCCCAGTCGTGTCGTGTTTTCTAAAAGGTTATTTATCAATGTCTTTGAGGTTTTGAAAAAAACGAGTTTCTAAATAAATATGAAAGCAAGTTTGTTTTTTTAGTTTTTAAGTGATACATTTGGTCTGGATATCATAGCATTTTAATTATATAAGCATAAACTTAAAACCAAATACAAATATGAGTTATCTTAAATTTGACAAAACAGTAATGATAAACCTGGAGGAGTCGTTGACCCGTGAAGTGCTCCGAACCAACCGGACGGGGGCTTATCATTGTACGACTGTTGTTGATTGTAATACACGAAAATACCACGGATTACTCGTTATGCCTGTACCCGAGATAGACGACGATAACCATGTATTGCTTTCTTCACTGGATGAAACAGTGATTCAACATGGTGCGGAGTTCAATCTGGGTTTACATAAATACCAAGGGGACAATTTTAGCCCTAAGGGGCATAAATATATCCGCGAGTATAGTTCTGACACAGTGCCACGTACACTTTACCGGGTTGGAGGAGTTATTTTTTCAAAGGAAAAAGTTTTTTCTTTGTATGAAAACCGTATCATGATCAAGTACACGCTTGAAGATGCCCATTCGGCCACAACTCTCCGTTTCCGTCCTTTCCTTGCTTTTCGTAGCGTAAAATCACTGACCCAGGCAAATGGGAATGTGAATCAGTCGTATACGGAAGTTCCTAACGGGATAAAGACCTGCATGTATCATGGATATCCGGAATTGTATATGCAGTTTAATAAGAAAGTAAAGTTTGTTTATGAACCTTACTGGTATAACGGAATCGAATATCCGAAAGAACAGGAGAGAGGTTATCCGTATAAAGAAGACCTGTATGTTCCCGGTTATTTTGAAATACCGATCAAAAAAGGCGAATCGATCATATTCAGTGCCGGTGACAGTCCGGTAGCGACCACACGTTTGAAGAGTTTGTATGAGAATGAGGTGAACGCCCGTACACCGCGTACCAGCTTCTTTAACTGTTTGAAAAATTCTGCGCAGCAATTCTATTTCCGTCCGAAAGAAGACGACGCTTACCTGTTGGCCGGTTATCCCTGGTTTAAGGTTCGTGCAAGAGACTTGTTCGTAGCGCTTCCCGGCTGTACGCTGTCAATCGCTGATCCGGTACGTTTTGAAAAGATCATGCATACGGCAATGCCAGCGATCAGAGCTTATATGACTGAATATAAAAAAGACTCCGTTATTCGTGAAATAGACGAGCCGGATGTCTTCCTGTGGGCTATCTGGGCGATTCAGCAATATGCCAAAGAAGCAGGTGTGGAGCGTGCGAAAGAGTTATATGCTGAATTTGTAAACGAGATACTGGAGTTTATTTCCGGCCAGAAACATCCGGATATGAAGGTGATGGAAAACGGTTTGGTATTTGCCAATGGCCGTGATAAAGCAATTACCTGGATGAACTCTACAATAAACGGTAAACCTGTTGTGCCTCGTTCCGGTTATATAGTAGAGTTTAACGCATTGTGGTATAATGCCCTTTGTTTCTATACGGAATTGACGGGTGGCATACCTATTGAAAAATACGACAAACTGATCAAGGCGATGGATACATCCTTCCAGGATACGTTTGTGAACGGATATAATTATCTGTTTGACTCAGTGAACGGTTCCATTGTGGATTGGAGTGTACGTCCCAATATGATCTTTGCCGTTTCGTTGCCTTATTCTCCATTGACGAGAGTGCAGAAACGCAGTGTCGTGGATATCGTTACAAAAGAATTGCTGACACCTAAAGGATTGCGTTCGCTCAGTCCGAAGAGTGAAGGCTACAGACCCTATTATGTCGGTCCGCAATATGAACGAGATTTGGCTTACCATCAGGGAACAGCGTGGCCCTGGTTATTGGGTGCTTATCTGGAAGCCTATCTCCGGGTGTTCGGAAAGAGCGGAGTCTCTTTTGCCGAACGTATGCTGATAAGCATGGAGGATGAAATGTCATTGCATTGCATTGGTACAATACCTGAGTTGTTTGATGGCAACCCACCGTTTACCGGCCGTGGTGCTATTTCGTTTGCGATGAATGTGGCCGCTATCCTCAGGGTTGTGGATTTATTGAAGAAGTATAACGCCGAATAAAACGAGTACCAGATGAAAGCATTGATGTTTGGATGGGAATTTCCTCCTCATATCCTGGGAGGATTAGGAACGGCCAGTTTCGGACTGACCAGAGGCATGGCTATGCAGCCGGATATGGATATAACCTTTTGTATACCGAAACCCTGGGGTGATGAAGACCAGAGTTTCCTTAAAATCATAGGAGTTTGTAATGTCCCGATCGTGTGGCGTGACGTAGACATGGAGCATGTGAAAAATCGCTTGTCCAAGTTTATGGATCCTCAGAAGTATTATGAGTTTCGTGACCATATATATGCAGACTTCAGTTATCGCCAGGTGAATGACCTTGGCTGTATGGAGTTTTCCGGACGTTATCCGGATAATTTGCTGGAAGAGATCAATAACTATTCGATTGTTGCCGGTGTGATTGCACGTACAGAACAATATGATGTGATCCATGCACATGACTGGTTGACTTATCCGGCCGGTATCCATGCGAAGAATGTAAGTGGCAAACCGTTGGTGATCCACGTGCATGCAACCGATTACGACAGAAGCCGCGGTAATGTAAACCCGGATGTGTATGCAATCGAAAAGAATGGTATGGATAATGCAGATCATATCATTACCGTAAGTAATCTGACACGTCAGACAGTGATTGAAAAATATCATCAGGATCCGTCTAAGGTGACGACCGTACATAACGCCGTAGAACCTATGAGTCCTGAAATCCTGGCGATTCAGGATAAGAAAGGTGTAAAGGACAAAGTAATTACTTTCCTTGGCCGTATTACGATGCAGAAAGGTCCCGAATATTTCGTGGAAGCAGCTGCAAAGGTATTGGCTAAAGCACCTAAGACTCGTTTTGTGATGGCTGGTAGCGGTGATATGATGAATAAGATGATCCGTTTGGCTGCCGAACGCAATATTTCCGACCGTTTCCATTTTACCGGATTTATGAAAGGTAAACAGGTGTACGAAGTGCTGAAAGCCAGCGATGTATATGTGATGCCTTCCGTGTCTGAGCCTTTTGGTATCTCTCCGCTTGAAGCCATGCAATGTGGTGTCCCTTCTATTATTTCAAAACAGTCGGGCTGTGCGGAAATTCTGGACTATGCAGTGAAAGTGGATTATTGGGATATCGAAGCAATGGCAGATGCCATGTATTCAATTATTACCTATCCGGCTATGCATGAATTCCTGAAAGTGGAAGGAAAGAAAGAGGTAGATAATATTAAGTGGGAATATGCCGGACAGAAAGTTCGCCGTATCTACGATCAAGTAATTAATAAATAACGACAAGACAAAAATTAAAACAACTATATTATGAAAACGATCTGCTTTTATTTTCAGATACATCAGCCATTCCGCCTGAAAAGATACCGTTTCTTTGATATTGGAAACGACCATTATTACTATGATGACTTCCAGAACGAAGAAATTATGCGCCGCATAGCTGAACGCTGCTACCTGCCGGCTAATAAGGCAATTCTGGAAATGATCAAAACAAGTGGAGGCAAATTTAAAGTTGCATTCTCTATTTCCGGTCTGGCTTTGGAACAGATGGAGATTTATTCTCCGGAAGTAATCGACAGCTTCAAGGAACTGGCTGCAACGGGTAATGTTGAATTCCTGGCCGAAACATATGCTCATTCACTGGCTTCTTTGGGTGAGAATGTGGAAGAATTTCAGGATCAGGTAAAGAAACATAAAGAAAAGATACACGATCTGTTCGGTGTGAAACCGAAAGTGTTCCGCAATACGGAATTGATCTATTCGGATGATATTTCAGATGCAGTCTATAAAATGGGCTTCAAGGGAATGTTGACTGAAGGTGCAAAGCATATCCTGGGATGGAAGAGCCCGAACTATATGTATAGTTCTTGCATACAGCCTCAGTTGAAGCTGTTATTGAAGAACGACCGCTTTAGTGAAGACTTGTCCATGCGTTTCAATAATTACAACTGGAACGAATATCCGTTGACTGCCGATAAATATATTTCCTGGATTGCTGCTACTCCGGATTCAGAACAGATTATCAACCTATTTATGAATTATGAAGTATTGGGCTCTTTGAACCCTGCAGAAACAGGTATTTTTGATTTCTTCAAGGCTTTACCTCGCTTTGCAGCAGATAAGGGAATTGGTTTCTCTACACCGTCGGAAATATTCTCTCTGTTGAAACCGGTTGATTCTATCTCTGTTCCTTATCCGATGTCATGGGTTGACGAAGAAAGAGACTGTAGTTCCTGGTTAGGTAACGTTTTGCAGCAGGAGGCGTTCCGCAAGATCAACGGTATCAGTGAACGTGTTCGCCTGGTGGAAGAACGCCGTATCAAACAAGACTGGAATTACCTGCAAAGCAGCGACCATTTCTTTTATATGAGTACAAAGCATGGAGGTAGTGGTTTTAGTCCGTATGATAATCCATATGATGCATTCAATAACTATATGAATGTGTTGTCTGACTTTATAGCCCGTGTAAATGCCCAGTTCCCGGAAACAATAGATAACGAAGAACTGAACTCACTGTTGACAACTATCAAGAATCAGGGAGAAGAGATAGAAGGACTTCAGGCTGAACTTGAAAAGCTGAAAAAGAAAACAGCAAAGAAGAAAACAGAGGCGTAATTTTGTGGATATGAATAATGTAACAAGACAATGAATATAAAAAGGGGGTATGCTTTTTTAGCATACTCCTATTTTGTTTAGGTATAGTCTGAATCTTAATAAATTTAGATTGTTTGATCAGTTTAGAAATGACATGGATGAGTTTGATTTGGTGCAAGGTATAAAACAAGGGAATAATGATGCTTATAAATATCTGTTTGAGCGTTATTATCCGATTTTATGCCAGATTGCATATGAATTTGTTGAGGATGATTTTATTGCACGATCGATCGTAAGTGATGTTTTCTTTAAGTTGTGGGAAAAAAGAGAAATTATCCATATAGAAAAATCTATACAACGTTATTTGATAAAAGCAGTAAAGAATGCTTGTTTAGATTATTTAGATACGAATGCTTATAAAAAAGAACATTCATGTAGCCGAGAACTGAGAGATTTACTTTTTGAAACCATTGCAGACGAAAATATTACCCCTTTGGAACATCTGAATTCCAAGGAATTAGAAAATCGTATAGAAACATTGTTGTCTTCTTTGTCGGAAGAAACTAGGAATGTTTTTATATTGAATCGTTTTCATGATATGTCTTATCCATTAATATCTGATAAATTAGGCATATCTATCAATACTGTAAAGTACCATATGAAAAAGGCGCTGGCTTTTTTTCAGGCCAATTTGAAAGACTATCTAAAAATACTTCTTATCATTATGTTCAAATAAAAATAAAAAAGTCACTACCCTATTGTACATAAATTTCGTCTTAATTATAAAGGACAGAATTATGTACATGGAAAAACAGGATATAGACCAATTGGTAATCGCTTTTTTAAACCACTCCATATCAGAAGAAGATGCGGAATGTCTCTTTATGTGGGTGAATGAAAAAGAGGAAAATAAACAATATTTACTATCTTACCAGAAGGTAAATTTAGCCACAACCTTTCGGAAACAAAGTAAATACAGTAGTAACCAGGCATATTTACAATTCTTGAAACGTCAGAAGAATATGCAAACACAAGTGTTTGTGCATCGCTTGAGATCTTTTATGAAGTATGCTGCAGTATTATTTATTTGTGCTTTTATCGGATTTAACTTCTATAATTATTTAGGAACAAATGTTCATAAAGCGGAAGAGTTTATTGTTTGCGTACCTAATAGCAAACATTCATTTTTCTATTTATCGGATAGCACTGAGGTTTGGTTGAATTCCGGTAGTGAATTTAAGTATACTTCTGATTATGGAACAAAAAACAGAGAAGTTTATTTAAAGGGAGAAGCTTATTTTAATGTGAGAAAAAATCAACAGTTACCCTTCTTGGTTAAAACGGACTCTGTTTCAGTCAGGGTATATGGTACCAAATTTAGTATTCGTAATTACTCTGATATGGAAACTGTAAAGATTGCTTTGCAGGAAGGTCAAATTGCATTAAATCTTGAGTCTGAAAATGATCAGTTGTTTGTTAAACCGGAAGAAGAAATTATTTATAGAAAAGGACAGTCGGGGTATAGTAAAAAACATATTGATATTCATAATGTAGCAGACTGGAGAAATGGTATTCTTCGTTTTGATATGGAACCTTTGTCTGATATTATACAAACCCTTAAACGACAGTATAATGTGGATATTCAAATGGAAAGTACCACTTATAATCAAAAAGTCTTTTATGGTAGTTTTTCAATCAATCAATCTATTTCTGAAATATTGGATATTGTAAGTGCTAGTCTTGATCTTCAGTATGTTTATAGAGATAATGTATATTGTGTTTATTTTAAAAAGTGAAGAGATATGGAAAATTCAGTTTGAGAATCAATTGTAAAAATGAGAGAAAGAGCTATAGTAGCCAATTCTTGTCTTTAGTTAATCTATTTATTTGTAATTTAATAAAATATGAAAACACACTATTTTCGAAGGAGAGTGAGACCTTATTGGGGGCCGGGTGGCTTCGGAGGTGCAATAAGGCAGTTCTTTTTTATTGCCATCCTAATGTTTTTTACACAAAATATTTTATGTAAAAACGTAGAGTCATTGATTTCTGTATTAAGTATAGATTTACAAAAAGTGACGATCAAGGATGTTTTTTTGTATATAGAGAATAAAAGTGATTATTCTTTTTGGGTTGATACGGATATCATTTCTTTAGATGATGAAGTCTCTGTTTCATTAGAAAATAAATCTGTAACTCAAATATTGGATTATGTATTAAAAGACCGGAGTTTGAGTTATGAGATCAAAGGGAAACATATCATTATAAAAAAACAGGTAACTGAACAGGAAGAGACTGAAGTGAAAAAGCTTATGCTGCAACCTATTGATAATAAATATGTAAAAGGACGAGTGATAGATGCTATAACTCAAGAACCTGTCATAGGTGCTAATATTGTAATAAAAAATACGACTACTGGTGTCTTGAGTGATGTGGATGGCTATTTCTCTATTCGTATGCCAAATGAGAAAAAGGAATTAAGCCTTGTTATTTCTTATATAGGTTATTTTACCCGAGAAATTTTAGTAAAAGAGAATCAAACCATAGAAGTAGAATTAGAAATTAAAGCGGAGCAACTGGAAGAGGTACAAATAGTAGCTTATGGGGCACAGAAAAAAGTAACGATTACAGGTGCAATATCATCAATAGATACTAAAGCGTTAGTAAAATCTCCTAGTTCCAGTGTCGGAAATATATTGGCAGGAGCTGTGAGTGGGGTTTCTTCTGTGCAGGTTTCCGGTCAACCCGGTGCTGAAGATCCGGAAATATTTGTTCGTGGAACCGGTTCTTTATCTGTAGATGCTTCCCGTCCATTAATTTTAGTGGATGGAGTAGAACGCTCTTTTTTTCAAATGGACCCGAATGAAATAGAGAATGTAACTGTCTTGAAAGATGCGTCGGCAACAGCTGTCTTTGGAGTGAAAGGTGCCAATGGAGTTATTTTGGTAACAACAAAGAGGGGAGAAAAAGGTAAAACATCCATATCGGTAACTTCTTCAGCTGGTTTGACTCATGCGATTAGGCATTTATCCATTGTGGATAGTTATCGACATGCTTTGTTGTATTCGGAAACAGAATTGAATGATAATCCTTTATTGAAGCCGGAAGAACTGACGTTTACTCCCTTTGTTACCCAAATGTTTAAAGAAGGTAAGGATCCTCTTATCTTTCCGAGTATCAATTGGGAAAACTATATAACGAAAAAATATTCCTGGCAAACTCAGCATAATGTGACGCTTACCGGGGGAACAGACCGGGTTCGTTATTTTGTTTCTCTAGGATATATGTATCAGAATGGAATGCTAAAGAGGTTTGAGGAAACTTATAATCCTAATTATACCTATAGCCGTTATAATTACAGATCTAACTTAGATATTGATGTAACCAATACCACTTTAGTCAAAGTCAATATAGGAGGTCGTGTAGGGGTTACTAATGAACCTAAAAATTCAGATTTATGGCGTTCTATTATTTGGGGACAGCCTTTTGGCGGTGCAGGTATTGTAGATGGAAAGTATGTGAAGAGTAGCGATTATTATATTCCATTGTCTAAAGAGGATGGCCTGAGCCGGTATTATTTGTATGGATATGATAAATCAACACAAAATGTTTTGAATTTCGATATTACAATTAATCAGAAACTTGATTTTATAACGAAAGGACTTTCAGCAGAGGTAAAAGCGGCGTATAATACTTCTTATTATTTTAAGAAAAGCCGGGCTAACAATGCTCAGGATAATTATGTGGCTCTTTATAAAGGTACAATTGATGATCCGACAATGTCGATAACGGATCCTAGTTTTGATAAGACGGTTGTATTCCGTCATTTAGGAGCAAAAGACGTCCTCTCTTACAGTGAATCGTATGGAAAAGACAGAGACTGGTATGGTGAATTTAGTTTACGTTATAACCGGCAATTGGGCGATCATAATGTATCCGGTTTGCTTTTGTATAACCAACAAAAAACATATTATCCTTCGGTATATACAGAAATACCGACTGGATATGTCGGACTGGTAGGTAGAGTTACTTATGATTACAAAACCCGTTATATGATTGATCTGAATATGGGATATAATGGTTCCGAGAATTTTGCTCCGGGATTGCGTTATGGTTTTTTCCCGGCAGCATCTGTCGGCTGGGTAATGACGGAAGAGAAATGGATGAAAAATCAACGGATATTGGATTATTTGAAGTTGAGAGCTTCTTACGGATTGGTTGGTAATGATAAATTTTCCGGATATCGTTTTTTGTACTTGGCAGGAAGTTTCGATCCTAGTACCGGAAGTTATGGATATAATTTTGGTACAACTTCGACTATTCAACCAGGGGCAATAGAAAAAACATTGGGAAATCCGGATGTGACCTGGGAAACTTCGGCAAAACAAAATTATGGAGTGGATATTAAGACCTTAGATTCCAGGTTATCGCTCTCTGCAGATTTCTTTTATGAAAAACGTCGGGATATTTTGTCTCAACGTAAAACTATCCCTTCGATTATTGCAGTTGATCTGCCTTTAGTTAATATAGGGAAGGTTGATAATTACGGTTACGAGTTATCTTTGAGATGGCAAGACCAGGTTAATAAGTTTAATTATTGGACAGGTTTCAATGTGTCGTTTGCACGAAATGAGGTGAAGTACTTTGATGAGGTGGAACCGAATGAACCTTATATGGCTCAAACCGGTCGTCCGATAGGATTGAATTACGGGTATATTTTTGATCGTTTCTTTTCTGAAGACGATTTTGATGCAAATGGAAAGTTGAAAGATGATATTCCTGTTCATTCTGTAGATGCCAAACCTGGGGATGCAATGTATAAAGATTTGAATCATGATAATGTAATAGACAGCGATGATAAAACTTATTTTGGTTATAGTGTCCGTCCGGAATATATATTTGGACTGTTAGGTGGTTTTTCCTGGAATAATTTTGATTTTTCGATGCAATGGACAGGGGCTACGAATGTGTCGAGATTATTGCAGGTTGAATATCGTACCCCTTTCGGAACAACGAATGACCGTGGTCTTTTGGAGTATATGGCTAATGAACGCTGGACCCCAGAAACGGCAGAAACGGCTACTATGCCTCGTTTTACATTTGCTAATAAAGTTCATAATCAGCAAACATCTAGTTTATGGTTGTGGGATGCATCTTATATCCGGTTGAAAAATGTGGAGTTGGGATACAATATGGCTTTGCCTGGATTGAAAAAACTGGGAATTCAGTCACTACGTGTGTTTGCGAATGGATATAACTTATTAACTTTTTCAAAATTGAAAAAGTTGGATATTGATCCTGAAGGGAATACGGGGAATTCTTATAATTATCCTAATATTCAAATTTTTAATTTAGGCTTCAACGTGAAATTTTAATCTTAGATCTTATGAAGAAAATAATAAGTAAAATATCAGTATTAACCACAGCATCTCTGATCGTTTTATGTTGTGCATGCAGTGATATTAAATTCGGAGATAAGTTTTTGGAAAAGGCCCCAGGAGTAGATGTTACCCAGGATACCATTTTTTCTTCTAAAATGTATGCCGACAGGGCATTGACTGCTGCTTATTCAACGTTACGTTATGGTATAGTAGGACCAAATCAGACAGCCGCAGAATTTCCGTTGACTTATATGGGAAATAAATTAGGATATGATTGTCTGGAAGCATTGACTGATATTGATCAAACTTTTTGTACTTGGGGGGGCGTTGATGGATTATATTATAATGGACAGTATAATGCAGCAACAGAAGAAGAATCTTCAAGTACTAAATATGGGTATAATCCGGATCGGGAGTATAGTTGGATCGGTATTCGCAGAGCATATATTTATATAGAGAATGTAGATCGGGTTCCAGATATGACAGAAGAGGAGATGAAACGTGGTAAGGCTGAAGCTAAAATGATAATAGCCAGTCATTACCACGAGATGATGAGGCATTTTGGTAGTGTTCCTATTATCGACCATGTGGTAACATTGGATGAGGGGAATGAGTTTCCAAGGGCAACTTTGGAGGAAATGGTTGACTTTATTATAAAATTGATTGATGAAGCGGCAGTAGATTTGCCTTGGCAGGTTTCAGCGGAAAATGATGGTCGTTTTTGTCGGGCCGGAGCATTAGGGTTGAAAGTTCGTGTCCTGTTATTGGCGGCAAGCCCTGTTTTTAATGATAGTGAGCCTTATATGGAAGGGGAAGCCAGTGACAAGAAAATGACTTGGTATGGAAATAAAGATCCTCAGAGATGGGAAAAAGTGATTAAAGCATGTGAGGATTTTCTTTTGGAAAATGACAAGAACGGAGGAACATTCCAGCTGGTAGATACAGGGAACCCGAGAGAGGATTTTATAAATGCGTATTGGAAAAGACATAATAACGAGATTTTGATTGCGACTTGTCGTTTCAGACATGACTTTACTCCTTATTGGTGGTCTAATCTCTATCATCCTCAGTATATGGGAAGCTATGGAGGAGGTTGTATCACGTTGGATTATGTGAATAAATTTGAGTTCGCTGATGGTACTAAGTTTGATTGGAATAATCCGGAACATGCGAAAGATCCTTTCACTAATAGAGATCCGCGATTGTATGAAACCGTATTAGTTAATGGGGATTATTTTCAGGGACGAACCGCTCAATTATATATAGGAGGAGAAGAACGTGGCCCCATGAATGACCTTCAATGTAAAACAGGTTTTGGTGCACGTAAATTTCTGTGGGAGCGCGATAACGCGACTTTGGCTTACCGGGTTGTGAATTATGCTTATTTGCGGTTGCCGGAAATTTATCTGAGTTATGCCGAAGCTCTCAATGAAACGGGGCGGACAGGAGAGGCATATTCCTGGATTAATAAGGTGCGTAACAGAGTCGATTTACCGAATTTACCTCAAATCTATTCGAAAGAAGAGTTGAGGGAAGAAATTCTGGATGAAAGAGCAAGAGAATTTGCTTTTGAAGAAGTTCGTTGGTTTGATCTTGTTCGTTGGAAACGGGAAGATATTTTTAAACAGGATTTGCATGGTTTGTATATCTATAAAACGAATGATCCGGATAATCCGTTTACTTATGAACAGTGGAAATTACCGGAACGTTATTGGAAGAAAAATTGGTCTCCCAAATGGTATTTTAGTGCTTTTCCTCCCAGTGAGGTGAATAAACGATATGGCTTGATTCAGAATCCAGGATGGTAATGGTTAAATTCAAAATTTAATATGATGAAAAACAAATTATATATATTAGGGTTATTTGTTTTATCCACATTTGTCGGAAATGCCCAAGAGATAGAAGTGAAGGCTACTATACTGGATGCAAATAATAAACCGCTAGAGGGAGCTGTTATTGTTACAGAAGACGTACTGGTAGCCCCGGTGTTAACAGATGAATACGGAGTTGCCCATTTTTCCATAGAGAAAGGCAAGATGGTGACAGTTCGAGTTTTTAATGAATATGAGAAAAATATAGTGGTGGACAGTCCTTCTTTAGTAGTTAAGATGGATAAGAATGCAAAAGAAATACAGTTGGGGTATACTTCTACTTTGAAGAATATATCCACAGGCTCAGTTTCTACTGTAACTCATGAAGAACTGTCTATTTCCGGGCAGATAAATCCGGAATTTGCATTGTATGGTTTATTACCGGGATTAACCGTTCAACAGAATTGGACTCTGCCGTCTTATGAAGGACCTAAATTTCAACTGAGAGGACGTTCGCCTTTAGTCATAGTCGATGGCTTTGAACGCCCTATGAATACACTTTCGCGGGAGGAAATAGAATCGGTTTCCGTAATAAAAGATGCTGCAGCGTTGGCGATGTATGGAATGAGAGGTAGTAATGGGGTTATTTCTGTTACGACAAAACGGGGAAGTAACAAATCCATGGATATAAAAGTCGATTATCATCACGGCATTACAACTCCTGTCAGATTACCGGAACTGGCGGATGCTGCGACATATGCTGAAGCGTTGAATGAGGCATTGGCTAACGACGGGTTACCTGCCCGTTATTCATCTTATGATATAACTGATTTTAGAAGCGGGGCTCATCCTTATTTGTATCCAGACGTAGATTGGTGGGGAAAGACATTACGTAAGTATGGCTCAACAAACGAATTGAATATTTCTTTTGCCGGCTCAGGAAAAAGGGTACGTTATTATGTACTGGCTAATTATTCCAATGTGACAGGATTTCTGAACCATACGGATTTGAATGAAGGATATTCAACGCAGGCTCTTAGCCACAAATTGAATTTCAGAACTAATTTGGATCTTGAAATGACTAAAACGACTCGGTTGAAGTTAAATTTATTGGGACGTTTATCACAGTATAATACCAATAACGGGATGGATGGGATAATAACAACTTTATATAACTTACCTTCGGCTGCTTTTCCTATACGCTCGGCAGGAGGGAGCTGGTCGCAGAACAGTACATGGAGTAATCCGATTGCTAAAATTGCCAGTACAGGGTTTACCCAAGTGCAAGACCGGGCTTTATTTGCGGATATAACATTAAAGCAGGATTTATCTATGCTGACGGAAGGGTTGAGTGCCGAGTTGGCAATAGCTTATGATAACCGGGCTTCTTATAAGGATGTGAAGTCAAAATCATATGCTTATGAAGAGGTTACTCCTCATCGTGCATCCGACGGATCGTTGTTGGATAGTACCGTTACCCGTTATAGTAATGATACCGAACTGGATTTTAACCACTCGCTGGAATCACAAAGTATGTTAACAACTTTGCGTGCTACTATCAATTATGAAAAAGACTGGAATACAAGTAATTTAAATGCAACTTTGATTTATGATCAATTTAATTACACATATACAGGAAGAAACAGTTCGCGTTTGGGGCAGAGTCTGATTGCGAATGTGAATTACGGCTTGTATGATAGATATCTGTTTAATTTGGCTGTCTCCTATGCTGGCTACAGTACTATGCCTAAGGGCGACAAGTTCCGTTTATTTCCAGCTGTTTCTGCTGCATGGCTCCTTTCACATGAGAATTTTATGAAAGATATTGATTTCATAAAGTTATTGAAACTAAGAGCTTCTTGGGGCGTGACAGGAAAGGCTCCTTATGGTTATGAACTGGATAAACATTTTTATAATCTGAATGGTGGTAATGGTTATTATTTCGGTAATAATTTAGTATGGAACAGTGGAAGTGCGGAAGGGGGATTACCTGTAAGCGGTTTGAAAAATGAAACGACATTCAAAACGAATGTTGGAGTGGAAGCTAATTTATTTGACCGTCTGTATATAGAGCTAGAAGCCTTTTACGATAGGGAAAAGGATGTGTTAGTTTCTTCTTCTGGTGCTGTTTCTTCTGTATTGGGAAAATCGGCTCCAATGATGAATGCCGGAATTAATGAATATTATGGAACAGAATTGTCTTTGAACTGGACGGATGTTATAGGAAAAGACTTCCGATATTATTTAAGAGGTAATTTTTCATTCTTACGAACTAATATAGTAGAGATGAATGAAGAATACAAGACAGAAGACTATTTAAAAATGACAAACCGTAGAATCGGACAATATTCGGCTATGCAAGCAATTGGTTTTTTTGAAGATGACGACGATATAAAAAATTGTCCTCAACAAACATTTTCGGATGTGAAGCCTGGAGATATTAAATATAAAGATCAGAATGGTGACGGAATCATTAACGAGTATGACAAAGTTTGTATGGGATACAGTACTTCAATTCCAGAAATTTATTATGGGTTTGGATTAGGATTTGAATATAAAGGTTTTGGAGTTAGGGCTGATTTCCAGGGACTGGCGAATTATACATTAGTTACGCAAGTGAATAGTGTATATTGGCCTTTAGGATCTGATAAAACGGTTTCAAATTATTACATGGCTAATCGCTGGACTCCCGAAAACAAAGTTGCTAAATATCCGAGATTAACAACGTTGGCAAATGAGAATAATTTTCGAAATAACTCAGTCTGGATGGAGAACGGTGCTTATATGAAACTTCGAAACTTGGAAGTATATTACAATTTGCCGACATCTTTATGTAAAAAGATTTTTCTATCTGACGTACGTTTTTTTGTAAAAGGTAAAGATTTGTTTATGACAGATCATGTGAAAATAATGGATCCGGAGTTGGTCAGTGCATATTATCCAACATCGAAGGCTTATTTGATCGGATTGAATATCGAATTTTAATTTAAAGAGTTGAATTATGAAAATGAAAAATATACTGTTTACTGGATTATTGGGGCTGTGTGTTTTTACCGGTTGTGATTATTTGGATTTTGATGAATCAGTAGGTTATGAAAAAGAAGATATTTTTTCTGTTTTTGTCCGCGCAAAATCCATGTTGACTCACGTTTATTCTTTCCTTCCTTCTGATTTGGGAGGAGGAGCTATGCTAGATGCTGCTACAGATGATGCCATTTATGTTTGGCCGACATCTTCTATACATGTATTTACTAATGGAAGTTGGAGTTCTATCAACACAGTAGACGATCAATGGGGGAATCTGTATACAGGAATCCGAGCAGCCAATATATTTTTGGAGTCTTATCAGGAAGATTTTCCGGATAATCAGTACAATGTAGATTATGAGGAACAGATGAAGCAATATCGGTATTATCCGTATGAGGCTCGTTTTTTAAGGGCATTTTTCTATTTTGAATTAATAAAACGATATAAAAATGTTCCTTTGATTGAGAAGGCTTTGGAGATAGAGGATGTGAATGATTTATTACAGACTGATTATGAGGGTATGACTGATTTTATCGTATCTGAGTGCGATGCAATAAAAGATCATTTGCCAGTTAATTATAAAGATATTCCGGGAAAAGAGGTTGGGCGTATAACCAAAGGAGCTGTTTTAGCATTGAAATCAAGAGTTTTGCTATATGCAGCCAGCCCTTTACATAATCCGGAGAATAATAAGGAGATGTGGTTGAAAGCAGCAAAAGCTGCAAAGGAGTTGATTGATTTGTCTGAAGCTGGAGGATGGTATCAGATTGTGAATGAGGAAGTTGTTAATAATCCGGACGCTAAGGGGTTGATTCTTCAGCGAATGGAAGGAAATAGCAATGTATTTGAGTCAACTAATTTCCCGGTAGGGTATGAAGGTGGAAATACAGGAATGTGTCCCAGTGAAAATTTGATGGAGGCTTTTGAAATGATTGATGGGACTACTTTTGATTTTAATAATCCAAAACATGTGGAAAGCATGTATGATGTAAACGGCCGGGATCCCCGATTATTCAAAACAATGCTTTATAATGGGGCTACCTGGAAAGGTGAAACGGTTGAATCTTATCAGGGAGGAAAAAATGGATATCCCCGTAATGGAGCAACCAGGACTTCTTATTATCTGAAAAAGTATTTGAAAGAGTCTGTAAATTTGACTACAGGTAGTGCTACATCGGAACGTCATGTATGGGTTATCTTCCGCTATGCAGAGATTTTCCTGAATTATGCAGAAGCATTGAATGAGGCTTATGGTCCTGAATATATTGACGGACAGTTTTCTTTGTCAGCGAAAGATGCGGTAAATAAAATCAGGCAGAGAGTTGGTATGCCTCTTTTACCGTCTTTGTCGCAGGATATGTTCCGTGAAAAGGTACGTAATGAAAGAAGGGTAGAGTTTGCTTTTGAAGGTCAGAGGTTTTGGGATATCCGTCGATGGAAGATAGGAGATAGGACCAATATGATTTATGGCTTGGAAATAGAGAAAGGAGAGAACGGAGCGTTTGAATATAACCGTATTTTGGTTGAACCCCGAAAATGGGAGGATAAAATGTATATATATCCGATAGCCAACACAGAACGCTTTAAGAATGTCAATTTGGTGCAAAATCCAGGTTGGTAATTGTTAAACTTAATAAGATAATCAGATGAAAAACTTTTTGGTTTTTACATGGCTCTTTTTGGGGTTTTGTTCATGTTCAGAAACGATGGATGAAATACCCAATAAAGTATATATAGTGAATAATGCCTGTCAGATAGAAACGGTTTACAATATGGGAGAAATATATATTTACCCGGTGGCTGTTTATAAAAGCGGGGAGACTGATGAAGTTGGAATTGTCAAAATATCAGAGGACAAAGCTTATTTGGAGGAGTATAACAATACATATCAGACAATGTATAAAGTGTTACCCGGAGAGTATTATTCCATGCCTGAAAGAGATTTGGAAATACAGGCTGATCAGACACGGGCAATATCAAATATTACTGTAGATATAGCTAAGATTGCCGATGAGCTTGGATATAGTTCAGATTATGCCATACCTCTTAAAATAGAATCATTGAATAGTAATATTCAGGAAACAGAGGAGAAATCAAATCTGTTGTTGGTACTGGATATACTTCGGCCCACATTCAAATTCTCAAATGAAGAAATTACGGATGTTTGGTTTTCACAACATTATGATAATATGAATTTTACTTATGACATAGTGATTGGAAGTGATTTTATTTGCAAGGAGGATATTCATTTTGAGTTGGCCATTGATTCGAAGGCGGTGGATTCCTATAATAAAGAAGGCAAAGACGTCATAGAACTGATGCCTGAAGATGCTTATTCAATACAAACAACCAGTATTACATTGAAATCCGGAGAGAAGGAAGCAAAAACCTCTGTTTCTGTCAATGGAGAGTATTTAAAGAACTGGCATTCTTATGCTATTCCTGTAACAATAAAGTCGGTATCTCAATATTATTTTGAAGAGTCGAAGAAGACTATCTTTGTTATTTATAGGCCGGATAATTTACAAGGCTGGTATACAGTGGAGGGATTGGAGAAGAACTCGAAAGACTGGAGTGTGAGCAGCTATCCGATACGTCGGTTCATAAAGAAAACAGGTCCTTATACGTATGAAACAGGATATGGCGCTCGTTGTTATTGTGACGCAGAGACGACTGCCAATGCACCTAATGACAGGCAATATATAGTACGTAATCCTGTAACCAACCAGTTGGTAATCAGAGAAGGTACTTATATTGATATGAATGCTTCAAATCATTATGATCCAGCAAAGGAAGAACTGTATATATGTTATGAATTTGAAGGATGGCCTGGAACGTGGACACATGAATTAATGCATTCAAGGTCAAATGCTAGTAAATGAAATATTTAAAATGAAAAAACTTATTGAATTCCCGAAGTATTAGACTAATGTTAAAAAAGAAAGAATCCGGTGTGAGCCGGATTCTTTGCCTATAAAATAGATTTATTGATTACTCTGTTTTGAAAAGTGTTTTGCAAATAACAGTCTGTATGATACGTAATTGCTTACTTGTATTCCGTTGTCGTTATGACAATTTTTGTCGCTTCTTTTGTTTTGAGCAACTTGACTCCGGAAGGAAGTAAATAATTATTTATTGCCGTAGTGTATGTTTGGGATTGTCCGTAGTAGCTGTTTGATTGACCTGTAAGACGTTCAACCGGAACCAAAAGCAATACCATATCCTTGTCAGGATTATTCTTTATATGTTCCTGCATCAGATTGGAGATATTATCATACGAATAAGATCGACTACTAGTACTGTAACTAGCAAGGAATGATGTTTTTTTATCTTCTATCTTATTATTCACAAAGAAAGTAGCCAAGGAATCTTTAGGCAGCAACAGTAAATTTGAAGGAGCAGAAAGAGCCCATTGCCAGTTTTCCTGCGGCAGTGCTTTTATTGTCAGAGGTATATTGTTGATAACACGGTCTCCGATTCTTTCAACTATATCCTGGGCAGGAATTGTTAATTGTGTATATACACCTGCCGGTGTTTTCAGATAAGCAATTGAATCATTTTCCTCTAACAACGAAGTCAAATCTGTATTTTTGAAACGGTTCAATTGCAATACTTCTTTGGTTACATTGAACGTTTCATTGGAATATGCGGTGGAATCCTGACCCTGGCTGCCTTTCAAATTGTACTTATAGTAGATCGAGAAAGTTGAATAGGTAATTTGCAGAATATTACCGCTACCATATGTATTTGTTATATACAATCCGGGGAAGAATTTATTAAAGTTCTCCTGGCTGCTGAAAGTACTTGGATTTTTGATTGATTCATCGTAGAACTTCTGACCGAACTCCTTAGGCATCCGGATTGTAACGGTCGGAATATAAGTGCGATCACCATTAGAATCAATGGCATTACGAATGCTGTCAGGCACAGAATTATCATATGCAGTATATGTTTGCATGCCCAATGAATTCTGCATGTCACAATACTCCAACGGATCGAAGTTCGTATAAAAATCTCTTTCCAGTTCTTTGTCTACCAAATATATCTGGGCACGCATAGGTGCTAAAGAATCACCTACCCAGGCACCGTTCTGATACATGATTTTAAAATCGATAGAGTCAATCTGTCCATTAATAGGTTCATGCTTAAACTTGAAGTCATCCGGGCAGTAAAACTGGCAGATGTAATCAGATTTCACGTTACCATACAACGGATCATAGAACTCCCCGAGAAGTCCATTAGTAGTTCTTGCATATACCGAATCCATCAGCAAAGTTGTCGCTTGCATCTGGAAAGTATCTACATATACGGGCATTTTGTCTCCGTCAGGCTGAATTGTCGAGCCAACCAGATTCAAATCATCACTACACCCACTCAGGATTGTTACTCCTAAGCCCAGGCCAATTAATAAAGGCTTGATCTTCATCATTTTCTCTCACTTATTTAGAATCTAATACGACATTGTAAAATTCGTTGAATGCATCCATATAAGTTTCCGGCGACTGATAAGGAAGGAACGGAGTATCTTTCTTGGTTGCAATATAGTCCAGTACATCCTGGTTGATCGTTTCACTACCTTGTATCACACCGTCAGCCATGTCGATAGCTAGTTTCGTCAAGCCGACAAAGCTGGTATCAGCCTTAATACCTTTCAGGTCGCTGTCTTTGGCTCCGTCTGTTTTCAGTTTCTGAGCCAGTTCTTTTCTTAACGGTGTTTTAAAATCATCATTATAAATAGAATAGACTATTTTTGCATTTTTAAGACATGGATCGTCTGCATACATTCTTTTTATGTATAATGCAGTCAGTGCAGATATCCATCCGTGGCAGTGGATCACATCCGGTATCCAGCGAAGTTTCTTCACTGTTTCCAGTACTCCACGTACATAGAAGATCGAACGGTCGTCGTTATCTTCGTATTCATTTCCCTCTTCATCGCTGACAGTATGTTTACGCTGGAAGAAGTCTTCATTATCAATGAAGTACACCTGCATGCGTGCGGCCTGAATGGATGCTACCTTAATGATTAGCGGATGATCCGTATCATCAATGATAAGGTTCATACCTGACAGGCGGATCACTTCGTGCAACTGATTGCGTCGCTCGTTGATATTTCCGAATTTAGGCATGAAAGTTCTGATTTCGCGACCACGCTCCTGAATGCCTTGCGGCAGATTCCTGCATATTGTTGCAATCTCAGATTCGGGAAGGTAGGGTGTTATTTCTTGAGCTATAAACAAGATTTTTTTTGCATCCATTCTGTAAACTAGTTTTATAAAGACGGCACAAAGATAATAAATTTCTTTCATTTACCGTAATTATTTATTTGCTTTGCACCGTCAATAAGCATCTAAAAAGATGAAAATAGTAAACAGCATTCAAGAATTGAAGCGTTATCTTGCCGAAGAAAGGCAGCATAACAAGCAAATAGGCTTTGTTCCCACCATGGGAGCATTACACAACGGACACCTGAGCCTGGTTAAGCGTTGCGTGGAAGAAAACGATGTGTGCGTTGTCAGCGTTTTCGTAAATCCGACCCAGTTTAACGACAAAAATGATTTGGCGACTTATCCCCGCACGTTGGATAAGGACTGTGCATTATTGGAGCCGGCCGGTTGTGATTATGTTTTTGCTCCGACAGAGGCGGAGATGTATCCTGAACCGGATACCCGCACATTTGATTTCGGAACAGTATCGGCCGTGATGGAAGGGGCGCGCCGTCCGGGACATTTTAACGGGGTGGCCCAGATTGTCAGCAAGCTGTTTTATGCCGTAGAGCCGGATAATGCTTACTTCGGAGAAAAAGACTTCCAGCAGATCGCTGTCATCCGTGCCATGGTAAAACAGTTGAATATCCCTGTAAAGATTAACGCCTGCCCGATTTTGCGTGAGGACGACGGGTTGGCTTTAAGCAGTCGTAACGTTCGTTTAACACCGGAACAACGTCAAAAAGCACCGTTAATAGCACGTACGTTAAAAGAAAGTACTAACTTTGCAGCCGGAAAAAGCGTACAGGAGGTTATTGATTATGTTGTGAATACGATTAATGCCGACCCTGTTATGCGGGTGGAATATTATGAAATCGTAGACGGAAACACCATGGAGTCGATCAAAAACTGGTCGGATACCGATTATGCAGTCGGCTGTATCACGGTCTATTGCGGTGAAGTTCGCCTGATTGATAATATAAAGTATAAGTAGCTGATAAATAAGGTGATTACCTTTTCGAAAAAAAGTCAGGACTTTTGAGTTTAAAAGTCCCTTATTTTGAAAACAAAAGTCCCTTATTTTAAATGCAAAAGACCCTACTTTCGTTTGAGGGACATTTAATGGTAATCAAATTATACAGAAAACGATGTTTATAGAGGTAGTTAAATCAAAGATTCACCGGGTGACGGTAACGGAAGCTAATCTGAATTATATCGGTAGTATCACTATCGACGAAGATTTGCTGGATGCCGCCAACCTGATTGCCAATGAGAAGGTGGCTATTGTGAATAACAATAACGGTGAACGTTTTGAAACGTATATCATTAAAGGCGAACGCGGTTCGGGCGTGATTTGTCTGAACGGTGCAGCAGCCCGCAAGGCACAGCCTGGCGATATCATCATTATCATGTCGTATGCCATGATGGATTTTGAAGAAGCCAAAACATTTAAACCGGCTGTTGTGTTTCCCGATACAGCAACAAATAGACTGATATAGAGCATCGGTAGCAGCATTTAGAATGTTTTTAAACAACAATAAAGAAGCTCGCCGGTTGCCGGCGGGCTTTTTTTATGGTCTTGTGTTTCCCCATTTAGAAAATAATAAGAGTAGAATATGTATACGAACAAACAAATCTGGAATGTAAGTTATCCTATTTTTCTGAGTTTGTTGGCGCAGAACATTATTAATGTGACCGACACGGCTTTCCTGGGAAGGGTAGGGGAAGTTGAATTGGGAGCCTCCGCGATGGGTGGGCTCTATTATATTTGTGTGTTTACGATTGCTTTCGGATTCAGTACGGGGTCTCAGATTGTGATGGCCCGCAGAAATGGTGAACGGCGGTACAGTGATGTAGGACCGGTCATGATACAGGGGGTATTTTTTCTGTTGGCACTGGCGGCTGTGATGTTTTCTTTCTCCCGTCTCTTTGCTAAAGATATTATGCGGTTTATGATTTCTTCCGATACGATTTTGGGAGCAACGGAAGAGTTCCTCGACTGGCGTGTGTTCGGATTCTTTTTCTCTTTCGTCAATGTGATGTTCCGGGCGCTGTTTATCGGTATAACCCGGACAAAGGTATTGACCTTGAACGCTGTTGTGATGGCATTGACGAATGTGCTGCTGGACTACCTGCTGATATTCGGGAAAGGTGGTTTTCCTGAAATGGGTATCAAAGGGGCGGCTATCGCCTCGGTGATAGCAGAGGGGGTGTCGATTGTTTTCTTTTTGGTTTATACCCGTCTGACGGTGGATATAAAGAAATATGCATTGAATCAATTCCGGTCGTTCGACATCAGGCTGCTGAAACGGGTGTTAAGTATTTCTATATTTACCATGTTACAGTATTTTATATCGTTGAGCACTTATTTCATGCTTTTTGTAGCCGTGGAGCATCTGGGGCAACGGGAGTTGGCGATTGCCAATATTGTGCGCAGTGTGTATATCGTTCTGTTGATTCCGGTTAATTCTTTATCCACGGCAACCAACTCTTTTGTCAGTAATAGCATTGGTGCGGGGCATACCGACCAGGTTATCCCGATTATCCGGCGGCTTTCTTATATCTCATTGGGTATTGTGGCTGTATGTGTTTTTATCACTTGTATTTTCCCATCGGCTATCTTGTCGGTTTATACGAATGACGCCTCTTTGATACATGCTTCGATACCTTCGCTTTATGTGATTGCCGGAGCCTTGCTGATAGCGGCTGTCGCTAATATCGTATTTAATGGTGTGACAGGTACGGGAAATACCCGTTCTGCCTTTGCGATGGAGTTGGTGACACTTGTCTTTTATACATTGTTTATCTATGTGGCAGGGATGCGTTTACATCTTCCGGTTGCTATTTGTTTTCTGACCGAAGTTGTTTATTACACCGGACTGCTGCTGGCAAGTGTAATTTATTTGAAAAAAGCAGCTTGGCAGAATAAAAAGATTTAGAGGTTTACATCCTTTTTCTTACCTTTGCACCCTATTACGTTAGAAATTAGAAAGAAAAAAATAAATACACATACGAATATGTTTGAAAATTTAAGCGAAAGGTTAGACAGATCGTTTAAACTGCTGAAAGGTGAAGGCAAGATCACCGAGATTAATGTGGCTGAAACACTGAAAGATGTGCGCAAAGCCCTTCTTGATGCCGACGTAAACTATAAAGTAGCCAAGTCATTTACCGATACGGTAAAAGAAAAAGCGTTAGGACAAAATGTACTTACTTCCGTTAAACCCAGCCAGTTGATGGTTAAGATCGTTCACGACGAACTTGCCAGCCTGATGGGAGGAACGGCTATCGATATTAACCTGAGTGGAAATCCGGCTATTATCCTGATGTCGGGTTTACAGGGTTCCGGTAAGACCACTTTCTCCGGAAAGCTGGCCAATATGTTGAAAACCAAAAGAAACAAGAAGCCGTTGCTGGCTGCCTGCGACGTTTACCGTCCGGCGGCTATCGAACAGTTGCGTGTTGTCGGCGAGCAGGTAGGTGTTCCTGTTTATATGGAGCTGGAAAACAAGAATCCGGTAGAGATTGCGATGAACGCTATCCGTGAAGCCCGTGCCAAGGGTAACGACGTAGTGATTGTCGATACGGCCGGTCGTCTGGCGATCGACGAGCAGATGATGAAAGAGATTGCCGCTATCAAAAGTGCCATCCAACCGAACGAAACATTGTTCGTTGTCGACTCTATGACCGGACAGGATGCGGTGAACACAGCTAAAGAATTTAACGAACGTCTTGACTTCGACGGCGTAGTTCTGACTAAGCTGGATGGTGATACCCGTGGTGGTGCCGCCCTTTCTATCCGTACGGTAGTCGATAAACCGATCAAGTTTGTCGGAACCGGTGAGAAGATGGATGCACTGGATACTTTCCACCCGGAACGTATGGCTGACCGTATCCTCGGTATGGGTGATATCGTTTCTTTGGTAGAACGTGCCCAGGAACAATACGATGAAGAAGAAGCAAAACGTTTGCAGAAGAAGATTGCTAAGAACCAGTTCGACTTCAACGACTTCATTTCCCAAATCCAGCAGATCAAGAAGATGGGTAACCTGAAAGAACTAGCTTCTATGATTCCGGGTGTTGGTAAAGCCTTGAAAGATATCGATATCGACGATAATGCCTTTAAGAGCATCGAAGCGATTATCTATTCCATGACGCCGGACGAACGTGTTAATCCGGCTATCCTGAACGGTTCACGCCGTCAGCGTATCGCCAAAGGTAGCGGAACGACTATCCAGGAGGTAAACAAGCTAATCAAGCAGTTTGATGAAACCCGTAAGATGATGCGCATGCTTACCGCTGCCAAACCGGGAAGTAAGAAATTCCCATCGTTTAGAAGATAAAAACTAAAGAGATATATTATGGAAGACAATCATTATCAATTACTGGACGGAAAAGCCGTCTCTGCTCAGATGAAGAAAGAGATGGCGGAAGAAGTCGCCCAGATCAAAGCTGCAGGAGGTAAGATTCCCCACTTGGCAGCTATTCTGGTAGGTCATGATGGAGGAAGTGAAACCTACGTGGCCAGTAAAGTAAAAACTTGTGAAGAAATCGGTTTCAAATCGACGCTGATTCGCTATGAGGACGATGTGACCGAAGAAGAGTTGCTTCGCCGGGTAGACGAACTGAACAACGATCCGGATGTAGACGGTTTCATTGTGCAGCTTCCGCTTCCGAAACATATTTCAGAGCAAAAGATTATTGAGGCGATCGATTACCGTAAAGATGTTGACGGATTCCATCCGATCAACGTGGGACGTATGTCGATCGGTCTTCCTTGTTTTGTTTCTGCCACTCCGGCCGGTATTCTGGAATTGCTGAAACGTTATGAAATCGAAACAAGCGGCAAACATTGCGTAGTCCTGGGACGCAGCAATATTGTCGGTAAACCGATGGCAACCCTGATGATGCAGAAAAATTATCCGGGAAACTGCACGGTAACTGTTTGTCACAGCCGTTCAAAGAATCTGAAAGAAATGTGCCTGAACGCTGACATCATCATTGTTGCTTTGGGGGTTCCTGAATTTCTGAAAGCCG
>OGQF01000817.1_pt1 | contig 24586 bp, 14 predicted proteins | sample 1553141 | NCBI WGS metagenome assembly OGQF01 (sample SAMEA2580005, study PRJEB22360) | human gut metagenome | biome: human gut; feature: human-associated habitat; material: faeces | place: Denmark | collected 2008/2010
GCCGCGTGCCAGCTCTTCGGCGGAACCCCTTCGCAGATCGAATACGCCGCCGAGATGGGTCTCGAACACCACCTGGGCCTCACATGCGACCCCGTGTGCGGACTGGTGCAGGTCCCCTGCATCGAGCGCAACGCCATCGCCGCGGCCCGGGCATTCGACGCCAACGCCTACGCCACGCTCTCCGACGGCTCGCACATGGTGAGCTTCGACAAGGTCGTGGAGGTGATGAACGAAACGGGCCACGCCCTTCCGAGCCTCTACCGCGAAACCTCCGAAGGGGGCCTTGCCAAACGCTTCAAACGATAAGGTTTCGGGCGCGCCGGAAGCATCCTTCCGGGCGTGTGACGATTTTTCCCTGTAAACGGATAAATTTTCCCCGTCGGACAACCTCCGGCGGGTTAATTTTGTTATCAGCAAACGTCAACCTAAAACCACAATACGTATGAGACGATTCTTACTCCTTCTGCTGGTCCTCCCGCTGCTCGCCGGAGCGTGCGGCGACGACGCCACCGAAGACACCCCCGATCCGCCCGCAACGACGCTGCCGGCCGGGACCAGGGACGATCCTTTCGGCGTGGGAAAGTCCGTCACCGTCAGCGGACTGCCCGACAAACTGCTGATCGGCCTGGCGGCCAACAGCGGCGACAGCAAGAAGACCTCGGAAGCCGTCTTCAGCGATGTGAAAATCAACGGTCAGACGGTCGCCTTCGAATAAGCGGCCGATCCGTCCCAATGAAAAAGCCGCACCCTTTCGGGAGCGGGATTAAAAGGGCATAACGACCTGATTTATCGGATCATTACATTTTTGTATAGGGATAATAGGTAACGAAAAGGCAACGGTTTATTTTCAGCGTCTTGCGCTCAAATACCGCATTTCAAATAACCGATTACAAAATACAAAAAAAATGCGGATTTGACAAATTTGCTAAAAGGGCAGCATTCTAACGCATGGATATTCCATTTTCTCAAGCATACAAGGTTCTTGTTGGAAGAAATAGAACAAGAAGTTATCATTAGTGTCAAAACACAAGATGCTTGAACAGTTTTATGTGTCAGTTATGATGAAGGAAATTCAACCGAATAATCATCGCAATAAAAACAATCATTCACTTATTTTCTTCCTCTCAAAGAAGGGTTCGGGCAATATGATTTTATCTCTATTGCAGCATTCTCGCTCTGTCAACAAACAATGAAATTGATCATTGAACGCTTGAATCGTACCCTTGTCGTGGCAACGTACAGTCATCGGGGCCTTTCGTCCGAAGATAAATTGAGGTTGTTCAGCATCAAAAAACCAAACACCTTCCCAGTTTACTACTGTTCTGAAATACAGCCTAAACCCCCTCTTCGCCTGATCCCATACATCATCATCGATTAGGAAAATATCTTCCACCGAATATAACTGGGAAAGAAAACATTGATTTCATCGAGTTGCAACAAGCTGAATCCGCTGACTGCTGCTATTCAGCATAAAATTATCGTAATTATCTTTGTCGAGCGGAGAAAGATAACCGTTTATTTTCGCAACAAGTCCCATCTGGTCGCGCCGGTAATAACAAGTGTCGGTACTATTGTGTTCTCTTAACCCGGAAGGGCATCCAGATCGACGAAAAAGCTATACTATTGATTTACAGCTAGCAGGAATCGGATAAATTAGTTCTTCGCCACTTGCGAGCGTGAAGGTGATTGTAGAGTTCAGAAGATGTCTAAAACTCGAATGCATGGGTCCAGACATCAAAGATAGGGGTATTCCTCAAGTTGAGCCGCTTGAAGATCAGGAGCTGCTGGCATATACTACGAGAAAAGAAGCAGAGTGAGATAATGCAAATACTCGGTCAAAGCACGGGTAACATTACCAGCCAGAGAACATATATACACAGGGAACTCGGGGCTGACAGCCTCCGACAACCTATACCTTTGTCTGCGGGAGTAGATGAAGCCCGAGGCAGAGCCTGAAGAGGCAGAAATGGAGGTGCTGAAACTGAAGTTAAAATCGAAAACGAGAATCGGACTGCAGCAGAGGCGGAACGTAACTGAAAAAGATAAGGAGGAATCTTACGGGGGCCTTATCAAATTAGGCCGATATGCTCTACCGATACAGATAAATTGTAAATACCACCTGTTTTTATCCAGCACCTCATTTGCTTGGCCGACATAATAGTATGGCAAGTTGCACAGAACGATAAACTCGAATTCGGAAATTTATAGCATCTACAGGAATAACCCTATTGCTACATCTTATTTACATAACTCGTAAGAGAAACTATGAACACTCTATATACGGGGCACTGTACCGGAGCCGAGGTCAAAAAAAGCACAGGTTGCAGAATTGCCCGAGGCAAGGGTGTTCCATACCGGATCGGTGATCGAATTCTGAAACCGAAGACGGGAACACTTGCCGATCCAGAAATCGATAAAATGAATAAAGTTTCGGATTCTCATGAAGGGCCTGGTGTCAAATCGTTGGCGGAAGAGGTTATCGCCGTTTTATACGGACGGTTCCGGCAAGGTTCTCTGCGGGCCTAAAGAATCCGGAATTGGAGTTTGGACAACGGAAGTAAGGGCGAAATCTGTTATAGCGCAAGAAAAGGGTAAACCGGTTCCTGCTCGATGGAAGCGCTGCCGACCTCTGTCCGATCTGGGTCTTGTCTTTCAGCGAGTTCCAACGTTACAAGCCTTCGCAAAGTCCACATCTTTTTCTTAGGGAAAACGCTAAAAAGTTTACCGTAAGTGGTTTATTCCCTATTTTTTGCCTATCTTTAACGTCGGTATGAAATTTCTAAATGAAACCATATTATAACCAAAGCCGATAGCGTATCCGGGATCGCCTTACGACACACTATGCAGGCGCAAGCCGAAAGGCAAAGAACAACCATCTTAAATATTTTATAGAATCATGAAAATTGCAATTCCTACAAGAGACTGTCGCATCGACGACCACTTCGGCCATTGCGACCATTACACGATCTATACGATAGAAAACAAAACCATTGCAGCACGCGAAGAGCTGCCCTCGCCGCAGGGGTGCGGTTGCAAGTCGGGCATCGCTGCCGACCTGCAGCGCCTCGGCGTTACGGCGATGTTGGCGGGCAATATGGGCGAAGGGGCCAAAAACAAACTCGAAGCCCACGGCATCACGGTCGTGCGGGGTTGCAGCGGCGACATCGAGACCGTAGTCAAAAGCTACCTCGCAGGATTCATTCTCGATTCGGGCAAGAGGTGCGCCGGACACGACGGAGCGCACCGATGTGACGGGCACGGACACGAACATACGCACGAGTGCGGACATTAAGTTCCGGAAGCATGAAAAACAGGCTGAGAACGAATATCCTGATCGACGCCGGACTGCTGGTCGGCATGGCGGCGGTCAGCATCAGCGGCTTCGTGATGAACGTCATCCTGCCTTCGCGCCACGCCATTCGCCATGCCGGAGCCCGTGCCCATGCATCGCAGCTCCTGGGCATGGGGCGGCACGACTGGGGAACGATACATACCTGGGTGGGCGTGGCATTGCTGCTACTGTTGATCTTGCACGTCGCGTTCCACTGGAAAACGATTGACGCCTTCTTCCACAAGAACCTCCCGAACAGAGGCGTGCGAACCGCGGTCGTCGGACTGTTGACCCTCTTTGCACTCATGGCGATACTGCCATGAATCTATGCATTGTAGGCGGGCGCATGGGAAAGGCGGAGCAGAGCGAAACATGAACGGATAGGCCCCTGAAAGTCGGAGATGATTTTCGGGGGCTTGCTTATATCCAGGGCTTCTGGACAAGGGACACTATACAGAGGTAGCCGGCCGTGCCGTTCGTCCATTAAACCGTTCACGCCGACGTCGTCGGCATTCCAGAATTACCGGATTTTTCGCCGACCACCTTTTCTGCGCCGGAATTTCCGGCTGAAATATGAACGGGATGGCCCTGGCCTTGACTCGTACGGTTTTATTGAGTACCTTTGTGAATTCCAAAATTTTCAGATCATGCACTTAAAAATCGAACCGAAAAAGGTGGTCGATGCTTACAGTACGCCGATCGTCCAGCAGACATCGTTCTGGTCGAAAGTGAAGGAGCGGTTGGGAATGGATTCCCGGGCATTTGATTTTTCGGTCCGCAACAGCGAAATTTACACCAATGTAGGCGGCTATGCACATACGCAGGGCGACTTCATCACATTCTTTCAATACCTGAACACCGAGGATTACATCGCCTATTTCCCTTACGGTCCAGAGATCGAGCCTTCGGAAGAGAACCACGGCCGTTTTCTGGAAGAGTTGTCCGAATCGCTGCGTTCGTACCTTCCGAAGCACTGCGTGGCCCTGCGCTATGATCTGAACTGGGAATCGCACTGGTGCAAGACTGAAAATTTCGATACGAAGGGCAACTGGCTCGGACTGCCAGATAAGGAGTTTCAGGAGTTTAAGCTCAATTACGGCACTGCGGAGTGGAATCTGCGTAAAGCCAATACCAACATTCTGCCGGCCAACACAATCGTCGTGGACCTGACGCCCGATGAAGCGACTATTCTCGACCGCATGAAACCCAAGACGCGCTACAACATCCGTCTGGCCCGGCGCAAGGGAGTCAATGTGCGTGCGGTCGGCATCGAAGGACTGGATGTCTGGTACGAACTTTATATGGAAACCGCCTTGCGAAACGGACTTTACATCAACGACAAGAGCTATTTCCATTCGGTCTTCGCCTCGAAGATGGAGTGTCCGGACAAGGCGGTGCAGGTGAAATTGTTGGTCGCCAGTTTCGACGACACACCGCTGGCGGCGATGTTTCTCATCCTTTCGGCCCACCGGGCGACCTACCTCTACGGAGCCTCTTCCTCACGGATGCGCAACCTGATGCCGACCTATGCCCTGCAATGGCGGGCTATGCAGATCGCCAAGGAGAACTGTTGCAGCGAGTACGATATGTTCGGCATCGCCCCGTGTCCGGATCCGTCACACCCGATGTATGGCCTTTACAAGTTCAAGCAGGGATTCGGCGGCGATGTGTACCATCAGCTCGGATGCTGGGACTATCCGCTCGAAAAGGAGAAGTATGACTATTTCTGCGCCTGCGAGATGAACATGCAAGGCTATTACCGGAACTGAAATACGAAGGTAGGACCTGTTTTCATGGAGCATCCATTCGAAAAGGTTGAACAATGCCGCAGGTTGTCTTTGCCCTTACCCCCCCCGTCGGTGAACACTAGCTGGCGGGAGATGGCTGACTATTAAAAATACGATAACAGGTGAATATGACTTTGGAAGTAACGCTTCGACTTTTCGTCGCTCTGTTGCTGGGCGGAATCGTCGGAATAGAACGGGAATTCCGTTCCAAAGATGCGGGGTTCCGCACGCATTTTCTCGTCGCGCTGGGCAGTGCCCTCTTCTGCGTCGTTTCGCAGTACGGATTTGGCATAGATCTGAAAGATTCGTCGCGGGTGGCCGCGCAGGTTGTCTCGGGAATCGGATTCCTCGGCGCTGGAACCATCATCTTTCAGAAAAATATGGTACGCGGACTTACGACAGCAGCAGGACTGTGGGTAACGGCGGCTATCGGACTGGCTTGCGGTACGGGAATGTATGCTGCGGCCGCGATCGCTACGGTGATGATACTGCTGGGACTGGAGGTGCTCAACGCCTTGATCCCACAGGTGGGAACGACGACCGTGAGCCTGACTTTCTCGGCTACGTCGAAAGAGAGCGTCAAAAGAGTGGTCGATCAGATCAAGGACGACTGTATCGAGCTGTATTCCTACGAACTGAAGGATCGTCGTACCTCGCAGGGCGAAATCTTCGAAGCTCGGCTGGAGATGAAGGTGAAACGCGGCAACCACAACGAGCGACTCATCGGTTATATGGATGAATTCGACGACGTTATGATTTCGAGTATCGAATAATATTTACGGGTTCAGACGCGACCGGATTATCTTTTCACCCGCACCTCGTACAGATCGCTGCGGCGATCCTTGAGGTTGCGGACGCTGCCGTAGGTGTGCAGCTCGTTCAACAGGTTCAGGTTAATGTCCGAAATAAGGATCATCTCCGTATTGGGCGTCGCCTCCGCACGCCGTCCGTCCGTCGGAAAAGCGAAATCGCAGGGCGTGAAGACTCCGGAGCGCGCATACTGAATGTCCATGTTGTGCACCTTGGGCAGGTTGCCCACACTGCCTGCGATCACCACGAAACATTCGTTCTCGATGGCGCGGGCATGGGCGCAGACTTGCACGCGCGAATAGGCATTCTGCGTATCCGTGAGGAACGGCACGAAGAGAATCTGCATCCCCTCGGAGGCCATAATGCGTGAAAGTTCCGGAAACTCAACGTCGTAGCAGATCAATACGCCGATCTTCGCGCAGTCCGTCTCGAACGTGCGGATCGTCTTGCCGCCGCTCAATCCCCAGCACTTCATCTCGTCGGGCGTAACGTGCAATTTTTCATACATTTCGTAAGTTCCGTCACGGCGGCAGAGGAACCCCACGTTGTAAAGCTGCCCGTCGTCTTTGATCTGGGGCATGCTGCCCGTGATGATATTGATGTTGAACTTAATGGCCAATGCGATAAACCGGTCCCGGATTTCATCCGTATATTGCGCCAGCCCGCGAATGGCCTCCGATTCGCTGACATCGTTGAACCGCGCCATAAGCGGAGCGTTGAAATATTCGGGAAAAAGAACGAAATCGCTCTGATAGCCGCTCACGGAATCGACGAAAAACTCCACCTGTTCGAACAGGTCGTCAAGGGTCTTGTAGCTGCGCATTTGCCACTGTACGATGCCTACGCGCACCGTGGTTTTGGGCAGGATGTACTCCTCGGTCGGAGCCTGATAATAGATGTTGTCCCACTGAAGCAGGCAGGCGTAGTGGCGCGACTCCTCGTCGTTGGGCAGATAGTTGCGCATTACTTTACGGACATGGAAATCGTTCGAGAGCTGGAACAACAGCACAGGATCGACAATTTCACGTTGGCGCACTTTGTCTATATATTCCTTGGGGCGCATCTGTTCCGCATACTTATGGTAGTTGGGCAGACGGCCCCCGAACATGATGGCTTTCAAGTTGAGTTTTTCGCACAGTTCCTTGCGGTATTCGTACATGCGCCGCGCCAGACGCAGTCCCCGGTAGTCGGGATGGATGAAGACCTCGATGCCGTAGAGGATGTTACCCTTGCGGGTGTGGGTGTCGAATGTTTCATTCCCCGTAACCTGGGCGTAGGTGTGGTCGTTCTTCACGTCATCGTAATTCACAATGATCGAAAGCGCGCAGCCTACGATCTTGCCGTCCACGACTACGACGATCTGCCCCTCCGGGAAGATGCGAATCAGTTTGTCGATTTGCTTCGGCGTCCAAAAAACGTCGCTTCCATCGGCATAGACGCGGGTAAAGGAACTGGCCAGTTGGTCGTAATCCTCTTTCTGAAGATTGCGAATTTCTACTTTATTGATTTCTAACGTTTCCATAAACACATGGGTTGAAAAAACGTACAAAGATACTCTTTAACTTCCGAAAACGCCAGAGAGAGGAAAATATAAGAAGAGCGGCACTCGAAATTCACACCGCTCTCCTCTCTGCCGGTGCCGCAGACTTTATCACCCCGAATTAAGAATCGTAAGTTGCGGAAACGGGAACGAAATACCCTCCTCGTTGAAGGTGGCGTAAATTGTAAGTTTCTTCATGGTTAGTATATGGAATTCAGCAGGTCCGTTTTCCCGTCGTTTACGAGTTTGAGGATCAGCTCCCCGAAGAGGGTGTTCTGCCAGGCGAACCACGCGCGGGTGAAATCCGCGGCATCGTGGCGCGAAAAACTTTCGTGCATGAATCCCGTTCCGGCGTCGGTGGTGATCAGCTGGCAGATGCAGTCGCGGATCTCTTCGTCGTCGGTCGCCGTGAAGGCCCGCATCATAATGCTCATGGGCCAGATCATTTCGACGCCGATATGGGGTCCTCCGATGCCCTCTCCGGCAGCTCCGCGCCAGAAATAGGGATTTTCCGTGCTCCACACGAACCGGCGCGTGTTTTCGTAAATCGGGTCCGTGCGCTCCACGTCGCCCAGATAGGGCATTGCCAGCAGCGACGGCACATTGGCATCGTCCATTAGGAAGCAGCCTCCGAATCCGTCCACCTCGAAGGCGTAGATCTTCCCGAACTCCGGATGCTCGACCACCGCGTATTTCTGCAATGCCTCTTCCACCTCTCCGGCCAGCGCCGTGCACTCCGCGGCCAGCTCCCGCTCGCCGTTCACCGCCGTCAGGATCTCGGCGGCCTTCCTTAGCGACGTGACGGCCATAAAGTTCGACGGGATGAGGAATCCGAAGGTCGTGGCGTCGTCCGAGGGGCGGAACGCCGAGACGATCAGCCCCACGGGTTTCACGGGGTTGCCGCGCCCCACATGGCAGCGGGTGTCCAGCTGACGGTCCGTCGTGCGCAGGAAGGTGTAATCGCCCGGACCCTCCTTCATCTGCTGCTCTTTCAACGTTTTCACGATGTTATGCATCGCCTCGACCCATTCGGCGCCGAAGACCGACTCGTCGCCCGTGGTTTTCCAGTAATGGTGCGCAAGGCGCAGAGGATAGCAGTGCGAGTCGATCTCCCATTTGCGCTCGAAAACCCAGGGACTTTGATCGTTGCCCGGATAGCCGACATCCTCGCCGACGCCCGTAGGCCCGACGTTGAAGGCATTAGCGTAAGGGTCGATATTGATGAGTTTGAATTGCCGCCGGATAACCCCCGCGATCATCTTCTGCAACGCCGGGTCCTTCTTGCACAGCTGCACGTAGGGCCACACCTGCGCCCCCGAGTCGCGGAGCCACATGGCCGGAATGTCGCCCGTGTAGACGTAGGTATCGGGATTGCCCGCCTCGTCCTCGCCGTAGTGTACGGTGGTGTCGAGCGTGTTGGGGAAGCAGTTGGCGAACATCCACCGCAGGCGTTCGTTGGTCAGAAGACCGCACACGCGGGCGATCTCCCCCTCTACCGCTTCCGACTTAAAAAGCCGCTGCTCCTCCGCGGGCCGCTGGTCGGCGTACGCCTCCGGTTCGTCGGGGCAGTACCACACCTTCTCTTCGGCCCCCATCTCGAAGCGCAGCTCCCCGCCCTTCATCACGTCGGCATGACCGATCCAAGGCTTCGTGTAGGGTTGACCATTGAGCCAAACACGCTGGATATACTTGTTCGCAGCGGAGTTGTTTTCGGCCGTGATCGTGAATACACCGCCCGGGACCTTCACTTCGGCCCGGTCGAAGAGCGGTGATCCGAACCAGTAGCGTCCGCCCGCAGGCTCGGCCTCGTACATTCCCAGCGACGAGAGGACGTACCATGCCGACATCTGCCCCACGTCCTCGTTGCCCGATAATCCGTCCGGCCGGTCGTGGTAGAGCGTCGTGAGCACCTCGCGGACCTTGTCGGCCGTTTTCCACGGCTGCCCCAGCATCGTATAGAGGTACAAAATATGGTGGCTCGGTTCGTTGCCGTGGGCGTACTGGCCAATCAGGCCCGAAATGTCGGGCGATGTCTCGCCGCCCTCGACCACGGAGCTTACCGTGAACAGCGAGTCCAGTTTTTCGAGCATCCGCGCCCGGCTGCCGAAGCATCCGACAAGACCTGCGACATCATGCGGAGCCAGCCACGTATACTGCCAGGCGTTGCCCTCGCAGTAGTCGTCGGCGCGGTGCGTCGAGGCGAACGCATTGAAGGGCGTCCTCCAGCCTTTTTTCGAATCCCGGCCCCGCATAAAGCGCGTCGCAGGGTCGAAATAGTTGCGGTAGCTATGGCTGCGCTCCTCGAAATACTTCGCATCCTCCGCCTTGCCCAGCGTCTCGGCGGCACGCGCCGCCGCGCCGTCGGCCAAAGCGTACTCCATGTCATAGGCTACGGCCTCGTTGAACATCTCGCACGGGATGTAGCCGTACTCCATGCGCAGGCCGTTGCCCCGGTCGGGATTCATGGCCGTCTTACGGATCGCCTCGAAGGCCTTTTCGCGGTCGAAGCCCCCGATGCCCTTCACGATGGCGTCGGCCACAACCGGAATGCCCGGGTTGCCCACCATGCAGTCCGTCTCGTTGCCCCACAGGTGCCACACCGGAAGCCGCCCCTGCTCGTCAGAGATCGTCAGCATCGTCTGCACGATGTCGGCCATCTTCTCGGGATGCAGCACCGTCATCAGCGGCATTGCGGCCCGGTAGGTGTCCCACAGCGAGAAGGTCGTATAGTTCGTGAAATCGGCGTTGCGGTGGATCGCATGGTCCGAACCGTAGTAGTCGCCGTTCACGTCGCAGAAGAGCGACGGGGCGATCATCGTATGGTAAAGGGCCGTATAGAAAATCCTGCGGGCCGTCTCGTCCGCGGTCTCGATCTTCACCTTCGACAACTCGGCGTTCCACGCCTTGTCGGCGGCCTTCGCCGTTTCTTCGAAATCCCACCCCGGAAGCTCCGCCGCGAGGTTTTCCCGAGCGCCCTCCACGCTTACGGGCGATAAAGCGACTTTCAGCGACACTTGTTCCCCGTCGGTTGTACGGAACGAAGCCCGGGCGTAGTTATCGCCGATGGTTTCGAATTTTTCGAAGGGTTTCGAGAACTCCGCGGCGAAGTAGACCCGCTGGTCTTTGGCCCAGCCCGTCGAGTGGCGCCAGCCCGTCACCGTCCGGTCGCCCTCCTTTGCGAGATGCGTCTCCGTGGCCTTGTCCCAGCAACCCCCGTTCTCCAGGTCGAAGACCACGGCTGCGGCGTCCGACGCCGGGAAGGTGTAGCGGTGCAGACCCACGCGCGCCGTGGCCGTCAGCTCGGCCCGGATGCCGTAGCGCGTCAACGGAACCGAATAGTAGCCCGGCCGGGCAATTTCTTGGGTCCGGTCGGCATAGGACCAAAGACCCGATGTCGGATCATCCTCCGTGCCCCGGGCGTAGGTCACCTCGCCCGTGACGGGCATGACCGTCACGTCGAACAAATCGCCGATGCCCGTGCCGCTCAAATGCGTGTGCGAGAAGCCGATCACCGTCGAATCGCTCGCATGGTAGCCCGAACACCAGTCCCACGTCTGCGGAATGCTCGTCGGACCCACCTGCACCAGGCCGAAGGGGACGTTGGCTCCCACGAAGACGTGCCCGTGGCCGCCTGTGCCGATCTTCGGATCGACATGGCGCGTGTAATTCTCCTCCGCGGCAGGCTGCGTGCAGCTGCCCAGCAGGGCCGCGGCGAATAAGAATCCCGTAAGTTTCATCTATCTCTTGTTTTTAAGTTCGAAAGTAAGTTTTCCGCCCTTGAGCAATTCATCGTGCAAGATACGATAATTTTTCAACGGTTTATCGCCAAGCGTCATCCGGTCGATATACCCTTCGCCGCTTTTTTCGATCACCAGCGTTCCCCGCTCCGTGTCGATCTCCACACGGTCGAACGTCGGGGACGTCAGCGTGTAGTACGGCTCGCCCGGGCAGTCGGGATAGAGGCCCAGCATCGTGAAAACAGCCCACGCCGACATCGTCCCCGTGTCGTCGTTGCCCGGGATGCCGTCGGGGGCGGTGGTAAAGTATCGCTCCAACAGCCGCCGGGTTTCCCGCTGCGTGCGCCACTCCTCGCCCCGGAAGCGGCTGAAAAGGTAGGCATAGGCGATGTCGGGTTCGTTCGCAGGGTCGTACAATCCCTCGTCGAAGACCATTTGCAGTTTGTCGATGAATTTGCGTCGCCCGCCCATCAGCTTCGCAAGCCCCTCCACGTCGTGCGGAACGTAGAACGTATAGTTCCACGCACTCCCCTCGTGAAAGCCCGGGGCCGCCGTGAAGTTCTCGCCCGCCTTCGGGTCGAAGGGGCTTAAAAAAGTTCCGTCGGGATGGAGCGGACGCAAAGTCCCGCTTTCCGGGCTGTAATAGCGTTTGTAGCCCAGCGAGCGGGCGCGGAACAGACGCGCGTCGTCCCCCTGTCCGAGCGAGTCGGCCAGCAGCGACAGGGCCGCATCGGCCATGTAGTACTCCAGCGCGTGCGAGACGGAGGTGTCGCCCGCAAGGTCCTTGGCGTAGAACCCCAGCGGGATATAGCCTTTCTCGATATAGGGGTCGATGTCGGGCCGCATGCGGTTCTGCGCACCGGGCGTCGTGGCCGACTTGCGCATCGCCTCGTAGGCCTTGGCGACATCGAAATCCCGAAGGCCCTTCATCCAGCTGTCGACGATCACCGGGATCGCAGGGTCCCCCTCCATCGTGAAGGTCTCGCGGCCGTAAAGCTCCCATTTCGGAAGCCAACCCCACTCCTCGTACATCCCCGTCATCGAGCGCAGCATCTCCCGCTGACGATCCGGGTAGACCAGCGTCAGCAGCTGGTGCAGGTTGCGGCAGGTGTCCCACAGCGAGAAGACCGTATAGCGTTCGCCATCCGTCACGCCCGTCTCGCCCGAACGCTCCATCAGCGGGTATTCGCCGTTCACGTCGCTCACGAGGTTCGGGTGCAGCAGCGCATGGTACAACGCCGTGTAGAACACCCTCTGCTGCTCCTCGGTCCCGCCCTCGACCCGGATTCTGCCCAGAGCCTCGTTCCAGCCCTTGCGGGCCTGTTCCCGGATGGCGTCGAACGGTGCGTCCGCGGCCTGCTCGGCATCGAGGTTTTTGCGCGCGTTCTCCGTAGAGACATACGAAATGCCCATGCGCACCTCCACCTGCTCGCCCGCCGCAAGGCCGTCGAAGGAGAACCAGTAGCCCACGTCGTCGCCCGAAAGCTCGCGCCCGTACTCCGTATAGAGTTTATACCTCCCGTTGTCCGGCGTCCACTCCGCCTCCACTCCCGTCATCTTCCGTTGCTTCTTCCAATAGCCGCCGGCACTCGGAGTCTTCGAAACGCGCAGCACGAAGTACACCGGGAAAACCTTCTGCGCATTGTAGCAGAACGTCCCCAGCAACTTCGTACCCTCGATCTCCGTGGCGCTCACCCGGCGAACCATCGCGCCGCTCTCGTTCGTAAGCCCCTCGCCCAGATTCAACAGGATATGCCCTTCTCCTCCGGGGAACGTGTAGCGTTCCACCGAGGTACGCGCCGTGGCCGTGACCTCGGCAAGGACGCCGTACTTGTCCAGAAAGACCGAGTAATAGCCCGGAGAGGCCTTTTCGTCCCTGTACGACGTGCCGTACTCCCGGTAATCCACCATCAGAGGGCCCGTCGTGGCCATCGTCAGCAGCGCGCCCAGCTCGGGGCACCCCACGCCGCTCAAGGCGCCGTGCGCGAAGCCCGTGAAGAATTTGTTATGGTATTCGTAGGGCGTGGACCACCAGCGGGCGTCCTTGTCGTAGACGTTCTCCTCCGACCCCATGACGTTGAACGGAACCACCGACATCATCCCGTGCGGCGTGACCGCACCGGGGTTCGCGGTCCCGAAGTTCGTAGTCCCGATGAACGGGTCGACCCGGTCGGCAGGGGTCTGCGCAGAAGCCGCAGCGCCGAAAACGGCTGCGGCGAGCGCCAAGGTAAACAGCGTTCGTCGCAGTCGCATCAGAGGATCGAGTTTTGCTTCGTGAAGTCGATAATTTCAGGGATATAGCCGAACGCAAGGCCCGTGACGGTGTCGGCGCATCCGTAGTAGACGGCCACGCGTCCCGTCGCGGGGTCGTGCAGCGCAGCGCACGGGAACGTCACGTTCGGAACGTCGCCCATGCATTCGTACGTTTCGCGCGGGGAGATCAGGTAGGGACCGCTGCGGGCCGTGACCTTCCACGGCTCCTCCAAATCCAGCAATGCCGAGCCGAAGGCGTAGACATAGCCGTTGCATGAGCGAAGCACCCCGTGGTAGAACAGCAGCCAGCCCTCCGAGGTCTCGATGGGAACGGGGCCCGCGCCGATCTTCATGCACTGCCACGCCGAAACCTCGAACGCCGAGGGAGACATCACATGACGGTGGCGGCCCCAGAACTCCATGTCGGGGCTCTCCGAATAGAAGATGTCCCCGAAGGGCGTGTGACCCGTGTCGCTCGGACGCGACAGCATCGCGAACCGGCCCCCGATCTTGCGCGGAAACAGAACCCCGTTGCGGTTATAGGGAAGAAATGCGTTTTCAAGCTGGTGGAACGTCTCGAAGTCATCCGTCCACGCAATGCCGATCGTCGGCCCGTGGTAGCCGTTGCACCACGTAACGTAGTATTTGTCGCCGATCTTCGCAACGCGAGGATCGTAGCCGTAGACCCACTGGCCGATCTCGGCGTCCGCACCCTCCAGCCGGAAGTCGGACTCCTCGATCTCCCACCGAAGGCCGTCGACCGAAAAGCCTACGTGGATGCGCATCCGGCGGTTCGTGTCGTCGCACCGGAAAACGCCCGCATAGTTATATTTTCCTTTTTTGAAGGGAACGACCGCCGAGTTGAAGATCGAATTCGACGTCGAAAGCGCATGACGCCCGATGATCGGGTTCTGCGTGTAACGCCACATCACCTCTTTGGAGCCGGCGGGACGATCCTCCCACGGCATATCGGGCTGATTCGAGCCCGCAATTTTCAGTGTATCCATATAAATTATTTGTCGTTTGGTTTGTCGTCATAGGTAAAGGGAACCAGCCGGGTGATCACAAAAGCCGGAATGGTGGCGAGCATCACCGCGAGGAAGAAGATCCGGTAGCTCATCAGATCGCTCAAAAAGCCCGAAGCCATGCCCGTGAGCATCACCGAGAGGTTCATGATACCCGAAGCGAAAGCGTAGTGCGCCATCTGGTGACGTCCCGGAGCGACCTGCTGCATCATAAACAGCGTGAGGCCCACGAATCCGAAGCCGTAGCCGAAGTACTCCACGACGATGCCACCGCCCACGAGCCACATCGACTGCGGCTGGAACCATGCAAGCAAGGCGTAGACCCCGAACGGCAGGTTGAAGATACAGCACAGCGTGAAAAGTGTGCGCCGCAGACCTCGTCGGGCGATGTAGTAGCCCGCCAAAAGCGAGCCTATGAGAAACGCCCCCGCGCCGAAAGTCCCGTAGTAAAGGCCGATCTGCTGGTTCGTAAGACCCAAGCCCCCGGATGCGGTATCCGCTTTGAGGAACAGCGGAACGATCTTCATCACGAAGCCCTCGCCCAACCGGTACAGGATGATGAAGGCGATATAGTACCAGATATGCCGTTTGGTGAAGAACGCCGCGATAACCTCTTTCAGGCCCGAAAGGCCATCCCGCAGCGAGCGGCCTTCTGAAGCCGAGCCGCCTGAAGGAAGCGCGCGGAGATGGTAAAGGCCCAAAGCGACGAGCGTGACGCACAGGAGCAGCAAAACGACCGTCCACGAACGGACATAAGCGTCGAACGATGCGGTCCCCGAGGTGCTGAAACCCTCGTAAAGCCACCCCGCAAGCCACACCAGACCGCCCGTGGCGACCAGTTTCGCAAGGTTGTAGAACGCTCCCTGCCAGCCAATGTATTTCGCCTGGGACGCAGGCGATAGCTCCGACATATAGACTCCGTCGGCCGCGATGTCGTGCGTAGCCCCGCTGAAGGCAACGACGGCAAAGACAGCAACACTGACCGAGAAGAACAGCGGAAGCTGAAGCGACAGGGCCGCGACGCCGAACAGAACGCCGCTCAGCAACTGGCTCCCCACGACCCAGAACTTCTTCGTCCGGTAAAGCTCCAGAAAAGGGCTCCACAGGAACTTGATCGTCCATGGCCACATGATCAGAGACGTCCAGAACGCGATCTGAGCATCCGAGATACCCAGGTCCTTGTACAGAACCGCCGAAACCATGTTCAGAACCACAAACGGAAGACCCATCGCAAAATACAGGCTCGGTACCCACCGAAGGGGTGAACGCGAAGAAAGATTCATTTCTGATAGGATCAATGTATTACTCCACAATTATCTCATCGGTGAAAATCCATCCGCCAGGATGTCCGTTATGAAAGGCTTTCAGCCGAATATAACGTCCTTGGGATTCACCCGTCCAGCCAAACGTCCGGTAACAGTCCTGTCTGAAATCGAACGGCACGTCGTTCTCAACGGTCGCAAGCATCGTATACGCCTTATTATCGTTCGAAACAGAAATTTCAACCGCCCGAGGCATCCAAATATCAGCATAGAATCCCTGCATAAAGTCTGCGGCAATATGTTTCACTGAACAGCATTCCCCCAAATCAACCACCAGATCAATGTCTGTATCGAGCCAGCCTTGCCAGCGGCCGTCGCCGTAATTCCAGTCTCCGCGCAGCCCGTCGGTCAGCGAGCCATCGCCCACAGCCGCGTATTTCGGGCTGTAAGGCGTATGGTAAACAACCGGTTTGCCTGTCGAGAGGCACAGAACAGGTTCGATTGATTCGGAACGGGCCCCTACGGCATTCTTCTGGTCGAAGGGATGATATCCCCTCTCTTGCATCCACGCCACGGCATCGAGTACGCGGGCATGGAAATCATCGTAGTCCTTGCGTTCCGGAAGGCTCCACCCCACTTCGGCAATAGCCATCAAGCGCGGCCATATCATATGCTCGGCATGTTCCCCGGTCGGCACATGCTCGCACCACAAATTACCCTGCACACCAAGGATCATCGGCACTACATCGACGCCGAGCGAATCGGGAGCCGGATCCAGGGAATAAGCCTTTTCAAGCGTGACGAAAGCCGCAGCAGCCGGCGGTTCACGCGTAGGATCATCTTGGCAATAATCAAGGTAACAATAACTATTGGGAGTCATCACGGCCTGATGTCCCGCACGGGCGGCTGCAATACCGCCCTCGGAACCTCGCCACGACATCACCGTAGCGTCCGGAGCCAATCCGCCTTGCAGAATCTCGTCCCAGCCCAGCAAACGGCGTCCCTTACCGTTAAGAAACACCTCAACACGATGCACCAGATAGCTCTGCAATCCGTCAACATCTTCCAGTCCTTCCTGCCTCATCCGAGTCCGACAGCGCGGACATGTCGCCCAACTCGCCTTGTCCGCTTCATCACCTCCAATATGGATATATTCCGAGGGAAAAAGTTCAATGACTTCCGAAAGCACATTCTTCAGAAATTCGAAGGTTTCTTCATTGCCAATACACAAGTCCTTGTTGACATAAGGCTTGCCGCTGCAGGCAAGTTGCGGATAAGTTGCCAGCACCTCCTCGCTATGCCCGGGCATCTCAATCTCGGGGATCACGGTGATATGCAGGGCGCGCGCGTAGTCAACCACCTCGCGGATCTCCTCCTGCGTATAATAACCGCCTTCGGCCGCAGGATCATCCCGGCGGCAGTAACGCCGGTCTCCATAATACCAGTCCGTATAGCAGGAATAGGGCCTCCAAGCCTTATGCTGGTGTTCTTTCTTGATCTCGATCCCCCAGCCAGCGCCGTCGGTCAGATGCCAATGAAACCGGTTGAGCTTGTAGCGAGCCAGCAGATCGAGTTGCTGTTTGACAAACTCCTTATCCCGAAAATGACGCGATACGTCAAGCATGAAGCCCCGGTAAGCGAAACGCGGAGCATCTTCGATCGTAACGGCGGGAATACGTTGCCCCGTATGCTCTGCCAACTGCGCCAGCGACTGCAAACCGTAAAACAAACCGGCTGCATCAGGAGCCGTAATCGTCATGCTGTCGCGGACGACATCAAGCCGATAACTCTCGGGGGCACCTTTATCCGCAATCCGCAACCGCAGGACCGGAATATCGCCTTCGAGGGCTTCGACAAAAGGAACGGGGAAAAACCGGCCTGCAACCGAACGCTCCATCCACGCTGCAAGATCGGCTTTTTCCTGCCCCTCAAGATCAGTGACATAAGTCAACGTCCGAGGCATACGGAATGTCCCTTCACCCCAATTCACATGCTGCGGAACGGGAATGATTCCCGTGGAAAAGGTCTCCGACGGCCGGCTGCATGCCCCGGCAAACAACACTGCGGCAAGAAACAGATATCGTAATTTCATAGTTTATTTTTTTGATAAAAAGCGGACGGCTTGCAGGCCGCCCGCTTCGATACATAGCACTGCATTTTTCCGTACAACGAGGTCCGTTGCTTAAAGTAGGGATTCAAAAAACAGGACCATTTCGAAAAAATGTATGTCGCTTACCAATTGGTGTCAATAAAATCCGGATTTCTTCCTTCCCCGTAGGCATCATATCCGTGGCCCGTCTGATCGACAATCCGATTATAGAAAATGCGATTAAGAATCATGTCTCTACGAGGCTCTTCAAGCACTTCGCATTCGTTCATCTTCCAATAGGCCAGCAAGCCGGGCGACTGCGGATCGACAACCACCAAATCCTTGTTGTTGGCGATTTCATTCGACGAGAGCGCCCGCGACCAGACACGTGCCTCGGCCAAATAGCCGTTAAGCGGACGGTTACCCTGATAAACCGAAGCTGCACCCAAACCAAATCCGATATGGCTGCCGCCATCCAACTTATGATAACCTGCAATATCAACCGTCTCTCCCTTGTGCTTTTGCTCGGCAACAAGTTTTCCGTCGATGTAAACACGCAACACAGAGCGCGACCATACGGCAGCCACATGGTACCATTGGTTCAAAGCACAAGGCGAACTGATAGCTGCCGGCTGATAATCGCCTTTGCAAACCTGGAGCACGTCATAGCCGATCTTCACATCGCCGAAACGCATACAAACTTCACCCTCAAAGCCCATAATCGACGATATGTAAGGATCGCTCTCCTTAAATGCATTAACCATAACACGGCATTCAAGCGTCACCTCCTGCATCGCGTCGAGATCCAAACCCTCAAATGAAGGTTTCTCTGGAAAAGTCGGAACAAAGCACTTGTTTCCCGATCCGATATAAACCGCTTTGCTCTCGACCGGTGCCCGGAATACGAGAAAAAGCTTACTCGACGATTCCAGAATCGACATGCCTCCGTCCGTAGAGGCGATTCTGACAGGCAGACAATAGAATGTTCCCGGTTTAAGTTCCTCGTTCACGACAACTTCGACACTTTCCGAAACATTTTTTCCGGCAGCAATCACCACCTCTCTTTTCGCAAACGTAAAGTCTTCGAGTGCAACGGCAGTCCGTCCGTATTTGTCATTATAATCCGCAACCAATTCGGGACACGCCTCAAACGTTACATGCGTATCACGATCGACAATTTGTGCCGCTGAAACCGTAAATTCAGCCTTCTCTCCTTTCTGAGAAATCGTAATGGTCTTTACCTCTTCGCGTTGCGCTTCGGTAATGTAAATCGACGACGTGTATTCAATAGCGTCCTGACATCCGCAAATCAACGATATACATGCGAATAGTCCAATTATATGTTTGAATTTCATGGTTTTAATCATTTATAGGTTTTAATTGGCTTCAATAGCATTGAATTCGCCGCAACCCGCCAGATCAGCCCCCGATACACAAGTAACACGGATGAAACGGCATTTAACCGGACGAATAAACTGAACATACTGCCATTTTTCCACGGGAGAAGCCAACTTGACATTACCCTCCGACTGATTTTCCCAATGATCACCGTCCATGCTGGTCTGCACATCGCACACATGAAGACAAGCATAGTCATTGTACCCACCCAACGGAGTCAATCTGAATCCAGCAAGCGTATAGGACTTATTCATATCAACTTTGATTGTAGCCGTATTACCGGCCCAGTCGGACGCCATATCACCAAGACGGCCATTAAACATATCCGAGGAACAATCCTCTTCTCCAACCCAGCCTTTCCAATCGGCCATATCAACAATAGGCGTACCCTCGACAGAAGTGGCTTCCGGCCAAATATTATTGCCTGCCGATACAACGGTAGGAGTCAGTATAATGTAGATGGCATCTGTGCCGGCAACCGTCTCGTAATCCCCCTGACTCTCCCCGAGCACGAAGCGCAGGGCGATCATGGATTGGCCAGCAGGAAGTTTCACGCCTTCAGCTAACACTATTTCTGTTGCAGCCGACCGGGTTTCACCGGCAGTAAAAGTCAATTCGCCATCCAATGTTACATTTTCGGCGGGCACTTTCGCATAATTGGTCCCGTTGGTTTGATTGTACGCATCGACAAGCGAAAGATCAACCTTTACCTTCATCGTAACATCTTCTCGGGCAGCATATTGCAATCGAGCACTAATTTCCTGTGAAAGGGCTTCAATCAAAGCGCTCTCCTCATTGACAACTGCCTTGATTTCAATCGGAGAACCAGAATTTTCAAACGAGACTTTATTGCGGATTGTCTTTTTCGTGATCTTCAGGAAAAAGTACTCCTTGTCTGTATTTGCAGAATAAGCTTTAGCGGCGGAAAAATCGGCTCGCAGAGCAATCATGTACTCTCCATCCGACAACGATGAAAAATCATCAATTGTCACGCCAACAGGAGTAATCGTGGCTTGAGTTCCTTTAGCAAAGGTGAACGACCCGGAAAATTTCACGAGCGACGGATCTATCGTCCTATACTCGGTAAAATAGTAGTCATTATAAGCAGCCACCCGATCATTATCCACGACAAGAGGTATTTCAACCGCCGATGCCGCGGCATCAGCTAAAGTCGCCGAAAATTCTTTTTCAAACTTCAGTCCCTCTACCTGGCTGACTCCCGAAGGATAATACAGCGCGTCAAAATCCGCCTGACCGGCTTCGACAATCGATAACAAATTCTTCGTGTAATCGCCGACTGGAGCCGGATTTGCCCATTGGATTGCCTGACGCATATATTTATAAGGCATATCCGAATGGCCATATTCATACTCCATGTGGTAGGCACCAAAACCCGCAGCATCCCTCTTATCGGCATAATTAGCCATGCCAAGCAAAGACCACTCAATGATTCCATCTTCCCCAGCATCATAAGCAATTCCTCCGGTTTTCCAGTAGGACTCAAAATTCTCGGTAAAAATCATCTGATTTATATTCCAGCCTTTCTCTTCCATAAACTGAAATTTCCAATCCAGCTGGCGATCTCCGTTTTGACCGGCTACGGCATAAGCCTGGGCCACTCCGTAATTGCAAAACTCACTGAACCCCTCGTCAAGAGATTCAAGATTTCCATCGATCAGAAACAAACGCCCCGTCCCCGATTTAGGACCGATATACTGGCTCAACTCTTCGCAAAACTTTTTGAACAGTTCCAAATTCCCGCTGAGTGGTCCCACATGGTCTGCAGCAGTCTCGAAGTCAATATCAATACCGTCATATTGATATTTATCAATCGAATCCTTACCCCATGCCCTGGCATAGTCTTTAAGAGACTCATCGGTGATCTGACCGTCAACCTTGAACTCTTCGGGAACATCTTTTGCAGAAATACAAAAAACAACCTTCGTTCCCAATACCTGCTGCACGAAAGCTTTGTCTTCGATCTGCTCCCGACTCAGACTGTGCCACTGACTCCATATCGAAATAATATCCATCGAGTCGGGTGCACTGCGCAGGCGACTTTGTTCAGAAGGATTGATAGCTGTCCAAGAACCAAACCAGCCGAAAGCGAGTTTGTGATCCGTTTTCTTGTAAGCACGCAAACGGGCATAATAAACATCGTCACGTACGATGGGCGACTGTAATTCCGGACGTTGGATTTGAACCGGCTCAGGAGTGGTCTGCTTCTCACAGGAAAAGAACGCAATTCCACAAACGAGCGGCAACAGAAAATGTTTTATACTATTTTTCATAATGAAATTCATTTGTGATTTCTATTCGACTTTTATCGGGCATCCCACCAAAGTCGGGTACCTCCACTGTCGGGTCCTCCCAACAAGCGCGTCGCAGCATTCACGGCTCCGGCGTTGTTCGCATACTCGCTCTTGGGGAAAATCACCCGTCGAATCTGCTTATTTTTGTCAATCGACGGATCGTTGCTATTTTCGTTAATCGGGAAAAGTTTCGGGAAACCCGTGCGACGGAACTCGGCCCATGCCTCCATCCCATTAGGGTAGAGGGCGATCCACTTTTGAGTAATGATTCGCTCCAACTCATTTCCATCTTCAGCCCACTTCACAGAAACGGTTCCTAATGCATTCTTTGAATACTTGGTCGGATTTTCCGACATATCTATGAATCGGGCAGGGGTCTTCATACTCTGCGCATAATCGGCAGCATCAGATGCGGACAATCCGTTCTCGAGAAACGACAGACGAATGCCCTCTTCATAATCGGATTTGGCCCCGCTCTTATCGCCTTTCAGCAGTTTGAATTCCGCTTTCAGGAAAGCCACCTCCGAAGCAAGCAGCCAACGCATCGGAGTCTCACCGAAAATGTTTGGAGCGGACATCTTGGTATAAAATTTCTGTTCGGTCGACCCCAAACCGTTAACCACACCATGAAAACCTCCTCCGGTAATGGTCGCAGGTTGGAACATCTTCTCGCGGCGCGGATCTTCATAACCATTCAGATACGAATCCATCGAAGCTCCCATACGGGCATCGTTGTAGGAGTTCCAAATCATTTCCAACGGATTGGTGACCGTAATCTGGCGATAAGTCTGCAACAAGGCATTCTCATCCGTCGAGGTGATGACCCCGCCCTCAATGGCTTCCTGCGCATATTGAAGGGCCAGGTCCGGCTCGACATAGCGGATACGCATCGCCAGACGCAGTTTGAGCGAACGGGCAAATTTCAGCCATTTGGCCAAATCCCCGCCATAAACGGCATCAACCTTCACCAACGCTTTGCTGTCGGGCGTTGTAGCAAGAAAATCTTCCAAAACGGAAATCGAATTATTGAGCGTCTGGAAAAAATGGTCGTAAAGTACATCTTGAGCATCATAAGGCGAGCGCGCCTCCCCGAAATGGAGTACAGGCAGGGGACCATACATATCGCTGGCCCGGTGAAGAGTCACAACCTTCAGAATATCTCCGACAGCCATCACCTCGCCGGCAACCAATCCCTGATCGTAGGCCGCTTTGAGTTGAAGCCATGCAGGCATCACTTGCGTAAATGCAACCGAAAAGACAGTACTGCGCCAATTATTCGTCAAATTATAAACGAGTGGATTGATACCACCCTCCCAATGATTGGCACATGCCATGTAACCGGCATAATGGTCTGCCAACAAGTTCCAACCTGTCTGATAATTATTCACAGGAACCGTCGTTTCACCCGTAGTGGGATACATTGCATCCAGCTCCATGGAGGTGATCAATGTAGTCGGGTCGATTTGCTGTGCGGAATTCGGGTCGGTATTGAAATGCTCGAAATCGCCCGTACAAGATACCATTGTCAACAGCGAAGCCGTAACGAAAGCCAAACCAATTTTGGTTCTATATAAAGTATTTTTCATGATGATTCTATCGTTTTAGAATTGAAGTCTCACGCTGAAACCGATTGTACGGACACTCGGCTGCATGAAAAAGTCGATTCCCTGATAATAAGTGCTTGTCGAAGCGGTCTGTTCGGGATCGAACGGAGCTTTGTTATAAAGCATCCAAAGGTTGCGGCCCACAAGCGACACCGTCGCCTGCATCTTGTTACGGAACCATTTCGAAGGCAGGTCATAACCCAATGAAAGCTCCCGCAGACGCACGTTATCCATATCGTAGACATAACGAGCCAGCATGCCCATACCGTCGCCTGTATTATTAAAGAACTCCTGAGCTCCGGAACCAGGAAGCATCTGATGTTCCGAAAGCTGAATCCCGTTTTCACGAGCATCAACCGAAGCTTCCGAAACCCCGAAGCGGTCCATCAAAGCTTGTGTCACCGACACACCGCGACCGCCGATGCGCGCATCGAACAATGCACCGAGTGAAATACCTTTCCAGGAGAACTGGTTATTCCATCCCAAACGGGCACGCGCATCCGTATTTCCTGCATAAATCCAGGTGTCGGGATCGGTCGTCACCGTATTCGAGTTCGGATCGACATAAATGTTGCCTTTGTCATCGGTTTTAAGACCTGTCACATAGAAATCTCCGATAGAGCCGCCCTTTTTCAACTTAACCCGATAACCTCCGAAATCCATATTCACTTCCGGAAGATTCACTTCAGCTCCCGTTACGGGATCAATCGTTCCTTCGGGAACCAGTTCGCGAATCGTATTGCGGTTCATCGAAAAAGTGAAACTCGTCGACCATGAGAAATTCTTCCACGTGTTCTTATAGCCGGCAACAGCCTCAATACCCCAGTTATTGACTTTACCGGCATTCAAATAGGCCTTCTTGTAACCGGTCGAGGGAGGGGCGTCATAGCAGAACAACTGGTTATAAGTCGCCGTATTATAGTAAGTAAAGTCAGCCCAGATCTTATTGTCGAGAAACTTTGCATTCATACCTACTTCGAAAGATTTGGTACGCTCCGGACGCAAATGCGTAGCAGGAGCGATCGTTTCGGTTGTCACAACCCCTCCCTTGATCGAATAATTCCGTCCCGTAATGTAACGCTGCGGCGGGTTGCCGACCTCGGCGTACGAGGTCCGAATTTTAAGGAACGAAATGCCTGTTTTCGAAAGATCTGCCATCGACGAGATCACGGCAGAAAGGCCTACTGAAGGATAAAAGATATTCAATTCATCCGTAAAAGCCAACTGCGAAGCCCATTCGTTACGAGCCGTCACATCCAGATAAAGCATCCCTTTCCAACCCAGTTGTAACGTGGCATAAACGGCCTGACTCTGATCATGGTAATTCTCTTGACCGGGTAGTGTGTTCAGGTCGCTCGATACGATATTGTTATAAGTGAATTTAGGCGTATAGGTCATTTCGGGTGCTAAAATCGTTGTAATACTGGTGTCTGTCAGT
>OGQF01000819.1_pt1 | contig 24525 bp, 17 predicted proteins | sample 1553141 | NCBI WGS metagenome assembly OGQF01 (sample SAMEA2580005, study PRJEB22360) | human gut metagenome | biome: human gut; feature: human-associated habitat; material: faeces | place: Denmark | collected 2008/2010
AGTCGAACTGTCGGGGCTTATGACCGGCTGCTGCAGCCGCCGCGCCACGGCCGTTATCGGATACGGTAATCGACAGCACATCGTTTGACCAGAATTCATCGATGGTGGCTTTAGCACCCTCGCCCGCATGTTTGCGCGTATTGGTCAGCGCTTCCTGCACAAGACGGAACACGGCGGTTTCCGCGTCGGCGGACAGCCGGTCAGGTTGCGCTTTGCCGGTCATATGCCGGGACACCACCAGATGGCCATCAAACAGCGAATCGATGTCGGCATATCCGGTACTGCCACTCGCACCGAACACATTGAACAGACGCTGCATATCACGCTGCGCGCGTTCCGCTTCATGGCGAATCGTGCTCATCGTATGCCTGGCGACGGCAAGATCATGCGCGCCCGCATATCGGCCGCCATCCGACTGCACAATAATCGTGGAGAGCGTATGGGCCACCACATCATGCATATCGCGGGCAATGCGCGCACGCTCGGCCAGCGCCGCGATATGCGTCTCCTCTGCTTCCCGGGCCACGATGGAAGCATTGCGTTCGCGCATGGCCGTGAGCGTGGCCTTGCGCGCACGCTGCCACAAGGCCATGATGATAATGCTCAGCACGCTCGATTCGATGAGCGCCGCCTCCATGCCGACGTCAGCGAGCATCTTGGCCCCGCAGTTGACGGCGGCGCTTGCCCCCACGACGCCGGTGACCGCCGGGCATGTGGGCATCGTGATGGCATCGGCCAGCCAGCCGTCGCGGATGGTGCGCGAACCGGAGGAAGGTTCGGCAAACAGCGGACCCACGTTGAAAGACACCGACCAGACCGTCGCCGTGATCAGTCCCATGACGAACGCCGTGACGATGAACCGCCAGGAATGTCGGGGACTGCCGTACAGAATCACCGAATACACCATGATCAGGGCGTAGAAATCGAAATACGTGATCGCCGGGCCGAACACAAGATGCGTGATGGTCAGCGCCACGAACAGCCAGGCCGCCGGCTCCGGGCAATACCTGCGCAGCATCAGCGGCACGAAGACCGGCAGCGACCACAGCGTCATCGACGCCTGAGTTGCGGGAAACAATATGCCGCCCGTCGAATCAGGGTTGGTGACGCCGTTGAACGGCACACAACCGGCGATCAGCACCGCGGCGAGCAACGTGTCCCATAGCAGTGTGCGGGTCGACTCCCGTGCGCACCATGCCCTCACGCGCGCCATCATCTCCATAACGCACAATGCTAGCGTGTCCGGCGACGAACCGGTATCACTCTTCAGGAGGATTTATGGACTAGAGTCTTGAACCATGACAATGCTGAGCAAATACTATGTGCCCGGACTGGCCATAGAGGACCATTCCATCGATGTTCCGCTCGACTGGACCGGCCACGAGCCCGGGCGGGCGTTCGACGGGGAAACCATCAAACTGTTCTATCGCGTGGTCACCACGCCCGAACACGTGCATGACGACCTGCCCCTGCTGATCTTCCTGCAAGGCGGTCCCGGCGGTGCCGGCCCTCGCCTCAACAGCCCGACTTCTGATGGCTGGATTGAGGAGGCAACCAAGCATTTCCGCGTGATTCTGCCCGATCAGCGCGGCACCGGCCGCTCCTCGCGTGTGGACACGCACGCCATGGCCCGCATCGCCGCCGCGCACGACGATGATGCCGCGGCCGGCGCACGAGCCCAAGCCGACTATCTGAAGAAGTTCCTTGCCGATTCCATCGTGCGTGACTTCGAACATCTGCGCCTGACCGAATTCGGTGGCCGCAAGTGGGTGACGATGGGCCAAAGCTACGGCGGCTTCCTGACCCTGACCACACTGTCCCTGTTCCCGGCCGGCGTAATCGCCAGCTTCACCACCGGCGGCATCCCGCACGTGCCGGCCGACGCCGCTGAAGTGTACGAGCATACCTTCCCGCGCATGGTGCGCAAGACGACTCAGTTCTACGAGCGCTACCCACAGGACAAGGAGCGCGTGGCCGCCATCGCCGACAAGCTGCCGACTACTGCGGAAGTCGCCGAATTCATTGGCAAACTCACCGATTCGGTACTGAATCCGATGGCTGGTACCGATGTGGAGCATCGACTTGGCGTGATCGCCGGCATGGCCGCCCACGGCTTCCCGCTGATGCCGAACGGCGACCCGCTCACCGTCGAACGCTTCCAGTGCTTGGGATCCGACTTTGGCATGAAGCCGAGCTTTGAGCGCATGCATTGGATTATCGATCACGCGTTTGTTACTGGCGACGGTACGCTTAGCTGCGGCTCCTCGGTATCCGACAGCTTTTTGATGCGCGCCTTCGAGCGCACCAACACGCGTACAAACCCGCTGTACTGGACGCTGCAGGAGTTTATCTACGCCGACGGCGACACCATGCCCATTCGCTGGGCCGCAGCAGAGGAGAAGGCCCATCGTGCCGAGTTCGACACACTCGCGCGCCCGCTCATGTTTACCGGCGAGGCCATGTTCCCGTGGATGTTTGAGCAGATGCCCGAGCTTATGCCGTTTAAGCCCGCCATGGACCTGCTGATGGAAGACACCAGCTGGGACAAGATCTACGACCCGCAGCGCCTAGCCTGCAACGAGGTGCCACTCCAGGCCGCGGTGTATTTCGACGATATGTACGTCGATTCGGGCATGCAGCTCGATACGCTCAGCCGCGTGGGCAACTCGCATGCCTGGGTGACCAACGAGTTCGAGCACGACGGCCTGCACGGCAGCGCGGTGTTCAAGCACCTCTTCGACGAAGCGCTCAACCGCGGAGACCTGCGCCGGATCTTCTAGCTAAGGAGTGTCCCAAAGTGCCGGCACAAAAGGAACGTCCCCAAGTGCCGGCAGTGGGACCCCGCCGCCTCAACGAGTTGCGGTGAAATAAGGACTGTTAAAGGCTTTAAAGCCGCCAAACCATCCCTATTTCACCGCAACTTACGATATGCCGGCGTTACGGCCATCGCAGGTAGAGAACGGAAAGCGAAAACGCCCCTAAGCGAGCAAGGTGACGTGAATGAGGAGGGCATTGACCTTTTGGTCATGCCCGACGATTGAACGTCAGATTGCCGCTTAGGGGCGTTTGCAGCGTCAATTGGTTAAGCGAAGACGATTAGGTTATCCCTGTGTATCGCCGGCTTCTCGGCCAAGTTAGCGAGCAGGCGGTTGCTGGCGATCTGGTCCTGGCGGCGGCCGGCAGCAAGCTCCAGCACGTCCGAATCGGCCTCGGCGATACCGCGGGCGACGACCATACCGCTCGGATCGCACACATCGAGCACATCGCCCTCGGCAAACTGGCCATCGACCTCGCGAATACCCACCGCAAGCAAGGAAGAGCCACGGCTAACCAGCGCCTTCGCAGCACCATCATCGACCGTCACCGAGCCATGCGCCTTGTCGCCCAGTGCGATCCACAGCTTGCGGGGTGCGATGTCCAGACGCTCCGCCGGCGGATCGAACAGCGTGCCCACGCTCTCGCCGCGGGCGAGGCGCACGAGCGCATCGGGCTCCTCGCCTGAGCAAATCACGCTCTGAATGCCCGCCGTCATCAGGATGCGGCTCGCGCGGATCTTGGTAATCATGCCGCCCGTTCCCACCGATGTGGAAGAATCGCCCGCCGAGGCAATAATCTTGGCATCGATCTTATGCACGACAGGAACAAACTCGGCCGTGGGGTCCTCATGCGGATTGGCAGTATAGAGACCATCGATGTCCGAGAGCGTCACGCACAGATCGGCAGAAACCAGGCAGCTCACAAGCGCCGCCAGTGTGTCGTTGTCGCCAAACTTGATCTCATCGACAGTAACGGTATCGTTCTCGTTGACGACCGGCACCACGCCAAGCTCCACCAGGCGCAGCAGGGCGTCGCGCGCGTGCAGGTAGGACGTACGGCGCGCCGTGTCGTGACGCGTGAGCAGCACGAGCGAGGTGAGCAGGTCGCGCGCATGAAACTCCTCGTCGTAGGCCGACGAGATGATGCACTGGCCGGCCGAAGCGCAGGCCTGCAGGCTCGGCAGGTCGCCGACCGGCTTACGGTCGAAGCCCAGCACGGGATAGCCACAGGCGATAGCGCCCGAGCTCACCACGACCAGACGCCAGCCGAGCTTGCGCAGCGCTGCGGCCTGATCGGCAAGCCCGCCGATAAAGGCGCGGTTGACCTTGCCGTCGGCGCCCACCACCGTGGACGAGCCGATCTTTACCACCATCGTTTTATAAGAAGTCGTCATACGTCAAACCAATCGAGTGTTGAGCAGGCGGGCGAGCTGGAGCAGCCGGGGCACCCGGTGCGGGACGGACGAAAATGATCCGTTTTCCTCCGTCCCCTTCGGATCATTTTGCCCAGGGGAAGGCCGAAGCCGCGGCCATGTTCTTGCGCACGAGCTCGTCGCGCACCTGAGCCAGGCCCTGCTCCATGCCCACCACATAGGTCTGCGGGTACAGGAAGCGCTTGAAAGCTGCGTCCAGATGATCGAGCGCCCAAGCACAGCGCTCGCGCGCGTCCTGGATGCTCTCACGCGGAGCCACCGCACTGCCATCGCGCACGATCGGCACCAGCAGCTCGCGATACTCAAGTTCGGACACGTCGGTCACCAGGGCGGCATCATTCACGGCCACGAGGGTATTGCCGCGCGCGGCGCCCTCCCCCGCCAGATGGTCCTCGTCGTAGATCATGTCGCAGACTGGGCCGCCAAAGCCGTCGTAATAACGGCGCACGCGTTGCACACCCGGGATCGTGCGCTTATAGGGCTGCTCGGAGAGCTTGACCACCGGCGTCCATGGATCTGTCTCGCTCGCACGGCGGGCGGAAAGCTTGTACACGCCACCCAGCGCCGGCTGGTCATAGCAGGTCGCGAGCTTGGTACCCACGCCAAAGCTATCGATGGGCGCGCCCTGGTCCAGCAGCGACTGAATCGTGTACTCGTCAAGATCGTTGGAAACCGAGATCCCCACATAGGGCAGGCCCTCGGCATCAAAACGGCCGCGAACATACTTGGAGAGCTTGGCGAGGTCGCCGGAGTCGATGCGAATAGCCGACAGACGCTCGCCCACCGCCTCCATCTCCTTGGCAACCGTAATGGCATGCTCGCAGCCCTCGCGCACGTCATAGGTGTCGATGAGCAGCGTACAGTTCTTGGGGCTCGACTTGGCAAAGGCGCGGAAGGCCTCGAGCTCGGAATCGAAGCTCATCACCCAGCTGTGCGCATGCGTGCCAAAGACGGGAATACCATAGCGGCGGCCGGCGAGCACATTGGACGTAGAGGAGCAGCCGGCAACGTAGCTCGCGCGCGCAACGGCCAGGCCGCCATCGGGACCCTGGGCGCGGCGCAGGCCAAACTCCGCCACGGGGCGACCGTCGGCGGCGAGCACCACGCGCGCCGTCTTGGTGGCGACAAGCGTCTGGAACCCGACGATGTTGAGCAGCGCCGTCTCAAGCAGCTGGCACTCGAGCGCAGGACCGGTGACGCGCACCATGGGCTCGCGCGGAAAGACGAGCTCGCCCTCGGGGACGGCGTCGATATTTACATGCGCACGAAAATCGCGCAGGTAGTCGAGGAATGCGGACTTGAACATCGCGCCGCCGGCAGGGGCCTCAAGCGAGGCGAGGTAGTCGATATCCTCGGGCGTAAAGCGCAGGTTCTCGACGAGCTCGGGCAGCTCGGCGGTGCCACACATGACGGCATAGGCGCTGCCAAAGGGATGGTCGCGGTAAAACGCGGTAAAACAACCCTGCTCATTGGCCTTGCCGCTCTCCCACAGGCCCTGGGCCATAGTGAGCTCGTACAGATCGGTGAGCATTGCAATGTCGGTGGGATGCGAGATGTCGGTCAAAGTCATGGGGCGACCTTTCGGATGTGTGGTGCAGAATTTGAGGGTTGGACGAGAGCAGAGCATGCGGACATGACGCCCGATGCGAGTCGGTTAGAGCAGGCCCATGCTGGTCAGGATCGTGTAGCCCATAAAGATGACAAACGCGATGAGGGCAAGGACAATGATGATTTTTTGAGCCGGCGCCATGCCAGGGATCTCGTTCTCGCCCATAGGCTCCTTGGAGGTAACCATGCGCTGGGCAAAGGTCATCTCGTCACGGCTCGGCTTGGGCTCGACGGACTTGGGACGGGCGGCCTTTTTAGGCTGAGGTTTGGGCGCGGCAGGTGCAGGCTTCGCAGCAGCGGGCTTGGGTGCGGGCGCGGGCGCCGATGCGGATGCGGCGTTCGCGGCGGCCTCCTCGGCCTTCGCACGCTCGGCGCGCAGGGCGGCCAGCTCCTCTCGCTCGCGACGAGCCTTTTCCTGCGCCTCGCGGCGGGCCTTCTCGGCGCGGAGCTCTTCCAACTCGGCGCGTTCCTCGTCAGACAGTGGTTGGGACTCAAGCTCGGCCATAGTGCAGCCCTTTCTTTTTAAAAAAAGCCGCCGACACAATGTCAGCGGCTTATCAAATCCAAGGGTGGAGACGAAGGGAGTCGAACCCTCGGCCTCTGCCATGCGACGGCAGCGCTCTCCCAACTGAGCTACGTCCCCAGGACAAGTTGATATTTTACCTACGGCTCGCCAACTGTCAACGCCCAATACCCAGTCTTTTTGGGACGGGGCCATTTTGACTACTGTTCGAGCAGGCAATCCTCTCGATGATTTTTTAATCCCCGTCCCAGAAAAATCATCGGCGAATGCGTTACTTTGCGCTGGTGAGGACGCCGGTGGTGTCAAACGCTGGGGTGAAGCTCTCGTCTACCGCACCGCCCTCTTGCCAGAACATCGTCGTAAAGCCCAGGTCGTCGGCATGGTCGAGCACCCGCTCGTACTCCTCGCGCGTCACGGCGCGTGCCAGGTCGCCGCCCCGCTCGCGCATGAGCGCATTGGGCGTGTACTGGTTCATGACCGAGATCGGCACATCGCCCACCGTCTGCCACACCAGGTCCAGCACGCGACACGAATCGTCCGCATGCCCCGGCAGCACCAGGTGACGCACGATCATGCCACGCTTCATGAGCCCGTCCTCGTCCACCAGCTCTCCCCCGCGGCGCTCGATCTCGCGCGCCATTTGCGCTAAGCCCGACACGGCCACACGCGGGTAGTCCTTAATATGAGAGAGCGACTGCGCAAGCCCGGCATCGGCATATTTAAAGTCGGTGAGCCACACATCGACCAGATCGCCAAGCGCTGCCACGGCACTCGCGCGCTCGTAACCGCTCGTGTTGTAGACGATTGGGATGACCAGCCCGCGCGTCCGTGCCGCGGCAATCGCGGCAGGCAACAGGTGCGCATAGTGCGTCGCCGTCACCAGGTTAATATTGTTCGCACCCTGGTCCTGCAGCTCCAACATAATCTCGACCAGGCGCTCGGGCGAAATCTCAAGCCCAAAATTGCCGGTCGAGATCTCGTGGTTCTGGCAGTAGATACATTTGAGCGAGCAGCCGCTAAAGAAGATCGTGCCCGAACCGGCCTCGCCCGAGATAGGCGGCTCCTCCCACATATGAAGCGCGGCGCGGGCCACCTTGAGCGTGTCGTTAGCACCGCAGACGCCGTGCGCGCCCTCATCGCGCGCCGCACCGCAACGGCGCGGACACAAATGGCAGGCGGGCGAAAAAAGTTCGGTCAACGACGTCGGCATAAAACCATGCTCCAAAACAACGATTCAGCAGCTCAAACGTAAAGGGATCAACCCCACAGACGGCTCGAGCCCAAGGCGCCGTAATCGTCCGACACGATTTTTGTAATGTCAAGACTGGAATCGATAAAGTGCCGCTTTATGATGTAGGTATTCCGCCCCCCGCGGAGCAACTGGGTGAACCGTCGCGTTTATTTAGGGAGCCCACACAGTCGTACCTAGTACAGGTATCCTTCGTTGTTAAGGACGCTGGAACAGTCGATGAGGGCACCCACCTGTTTTAGGTGGGTTCATTTTCGTAACGTGGGGGGTGGTTTTCTTTTGCCGAAAATCACCATTACAGTCCATATGGATCCCCGCCGGCATCCCGACAAGCCATCGACAACATCCCAATATCTGGTAAGCGCGTGATTATCGCTGCGTGCAATTCCATGCACCCCCCTTGGTCGAGTATTATGGTTCGGCTATGCCCTTTGCGCATGGCGTTCTTCTGACCTTTTCCTTCGACGCTTGGCGGTTTTTAGATTCATGGCTTCATCCCCGAGCTACATACCGTACCTATGCGTGGCAGCGGCGGCCTTTATCACGACCTTCCTCACGGTACCCCTGGTCAAGCGCCTGGCAATCAAGCTCGACGCCGTCGACTATCCTTCTAAGCGTCGCATCAACACCAAGCCCATCCCGCGTTTGGGCGGAACGGCGGTGTTTTTGGGCCTGGTCGTCGCCTGCACTGTGCAAATCCTAGGCACCTGGTACCTGGGTTGGCCGCCCGTTTTGGTGCCCCACCCCCGTCTGCACATCAGCTACCCCATACTTGCGCTTTCTTTTACCGTTATCTTTGCGACCGGCGCCATCGACGACGTCTTCCAGCTCACGCCCAAGCAAAAGCTGGCCGGACAGGTCCTCGCCGCGCTTATCGCCTGCATGGGCGGCCTGCGGATCGGCGTCATCGTCAACCCGTTTGCTCCCGGCGAGATCATGCTCGGATGGCTCGCCTACCCCATTACCGTGATCTATCTGGTGGCATTCACCAACATCATTAACCTCATCGACGGCCTCGACGGCTTGGCCACGGGCATCTGCGGCATCGCATCGTTCACCATGTTTTCGATGGCTGTTCTCTCGGGCCGCATCGACGCCGCCGCGCTCTCCATTGCGCTCTTTGGCGCCTGTCTGGCCTTTTTGCGCTACAACTTCAACCCCGCAAGTTTCTTCTTGGGCGACTCGGGGTCGTTGCTTCTGGGCTTTGCGCTGGGCTCCATCTCGCTGCTCAACGTGAGCCGCACCGCCGCACTCACCTCGCTTATCATCCCGCTCATCGTTGCCGGTGTGCCCATCATCGACACGTTTAGCGCCATTGTGCGCCGCAAGCGCGCCCACATTAGCATCGGGCAGGCCGACAAGGGCCACATCCACCACCGCCTGATCCAAGAAGGCTACAACCAAAAACAGGCTGTGCTGCTCATCTATGCCTGGTGCATTATGCTTTCGGCCGGCGCCGCCGCCATCAATCAGGTCGAGGTGCCCATGCGCGTGCTCATTTTTACCGTGCTCGCCATTGGCTCGGCTGCCTTCGCCAAGCACCTACACCTGTTTGAACCCGTGCTACGCCACCATTACAACAAGCGCACGCACGAGGACGAGCTGGTCACCCCCGACGACCCCGCTTTTAAGCAGGAGGAGCAGGCAGCCGAGGAGCGCAAAGAAGAGCGCCACCACAAGCTCTAGGGCAAGCTGCCGAGGATGTGCCAAGGCACCGTTGGCCAAGCGCGGCCACGCCGCGCCCATCGCACAAGCCACCCCTCTCCCGCCCCTCGCCTACTTACGCCCCGCCCCTCCAATAAACGCGTTATCATCAAAACCTGCGAACGAACGTTAGGAGCAATCATGCCAAACGAGAACAGCTACGAAGTCGCGCTGCAAAAGAGCAACGCCATTCGCGAGGGCCTGGCCAAGACGCCCGAGAAGTTCACCATGCTTACCGGCGACCGCCCCACCGGCCGTCTGCACCTGGGTCACTACTTTGGCACCCTCAAGGGCCGCGTGGAGCTGCAGAACATGGGCGCCAGGACCAACGTACTCATCGCCGACTACCAGGTCATCACCGACCGCGACACCACCGAGCACATCCAGGACAACGTGTACAACATGGTCATGGACTACCTTGCCTGCGGTATCGACCCCGACAAGACCATGATCTACGCTCACTCCGCCGTGCCCGCCGCCAACCAGCTCATGCTGCCGTTCCTGTCGCTGGTCTCCGAGGCCGAGCTGGCGCGCAATCCCACGGTCAAGGCCGAGATGGAGGCCTCGGGCCACGAGCTTACCGGCCTTCTGCTCACCTACCCGGTGCACCAGGCCTGCGACATTCTGTTCTGCAAGGGCAACGTCGTGCCCGTCGGCCGCGACCAGCTGCCGCACATCGAGCTCACCCGCACCATCGCCCGCCGCTTTAACAACCGCTACGGCAAGGTGTTCCCCGAGGTCGAGGCGCTGCTGTCCGAGACCCCGCTACTGCCCGGACTTGACGGTCGCAAGATGAGCAAGAGCTACGGCAACGCCATCAACATCTCGATGACCGCTGAGGAGACGGCCAAGCGCATCAAGAAGAGCCAGACCGACTCTGAGCGCATGATCACGTTCGATCCCGAGAACCGCCCCGGCGTGTCCGGTTTGCTTTCGACGGCCGCCATCTGCACCGGTCGCTCCGAGGTCGAAATTGCCGAGGAGATTGGCATGGGCGGCTCCGGCCAGCTCAAGAAGTACGTGACCGAGGCCGTCAACGAGTACTTCGCACCTATCCGCGAGCGTCGCCAGCGCTACGAGAACGATCTGGATTACGTGAAGGACGTGCTGCACGAGGGCAACCGTCGCGCCAACGAGATCGCCGATCAGACCCTGGCAGAGGTTCAGGACGCCATGGGCATGGTGTACTAGACCGATCTGCTGGCTTGAGCTTTCGATTGCTTTAGGGCGGGCGCTACGGCGTCCGCCTTTTTTGGAGCCGGACCGCTTCGGCTCCGTCCATCGCACCCCCTCGACAAACAGGAACAGCCCCGCCGGCAGCTAGTTGCCAGCGGGCCTGTTCCCGAAGTACACCGTTGAATCGCACAGAGGGGAGGAATGCGAATCAAACTCAACAGGGCAGGCTTTTTCATCGCCTATTGCCTGCTCCGTTGCTGAAACCAATATAGTTCACCGTGGTTTACTTTCTGACGGCAAAGTACGCCACCACACCTTCTCCATAAGTTAGCTCTGGTAAACCTACAGCGTAAAACCACCACAAAGGGGACAGGCGCCTTTGTGGTGGTTTTCGCCACGGCAGAACCGCTAGAGTCCGGCAGGCCAGCGACAGGCGGCCAAGTCGACGTGCATGGGATCGGTAAACGTCACGCCCTCCCCCATTAAGAGCTCACGCTGGGCATCGGGGCCGCCAAAGGCAAAGCCCTCACAGATACGGCCGTCGGCAAACACCACGCGATGACAGGGAATTTGGCCGGGGCGCGGGTTGCTGTGCAGCGCATAGCCCACATAGCGCGCGCTCCGCGGACGACCGGCAAGCAGCGCCACCTGACCGTAGGTGGCAACCATCCCCTCGGGAATCTGCTCGACCACCTCATACACCCGCTCAAAAAAGCCCTCAGACGCCATCGCATGCTCCTTTCAACCGAAACAAGCATAAACCACCAAAAAGGTGCCTGTCCCCTTTGTGGTGGTTTTGACCGGAAAGCTAGTTGGCGGGGCGGAAGAAAGCTACGGCTACGGCGCCGGGGCCCACGTGGGTGCCGATGGTGGCGCCAATGGTGTGGATGGGCAGCTCGTTCTCGGTGTGTCCAGCCCACAGTGCCGCGCTGTCCTCGATATACTTCTTGAGCACGGCGTCCGAAAGGCCCGTATAGCCCAGCGCCAGCGGCATGGAAAAGTCGACGCCGCCCGCTTTTTCGACCTTCTGGTTGAGCAGGTTACGGCCGTTCTTGGAACCGCGCGCCTTGCCCAGCTGCACGATCAGGCCGTCCTCGGCGGCCACCACGGGCTTAACGTTGAGCAGCGTGCCCACAGCGCCCGCAGCAGCAGACAGGCGACCGCCACGCACCAAGTACTCCAGCGTCTCGAGCAGGCCGATGACGACCACACGGTCGCGCACGGCCTCGACGGCCGCCGCGATCTGGGCCGCGCTACGGCCCTCGTCCACCAAGCGCAGCGCATACTCGACCAGCACGCGCTCGCCCAGGGTGACGTTGTTGCTATCTACCACGAACACGTCGCCGCCCGGCGCCTCGGCAAGTGCGGTACGGGCACTCTGATTGGTGCCCGAAAGCTTGGCGCCAACGGTAATAATCACTGCCTCGTCGCCGGCCTCACGCGCCTCGGCAATCGCCTGCGAAAACGCGTACGGGTTGACCTGGCCGGTCTTGGGCAGCTCATCGCGCTCCACGAGCATCTCGTAAAAGCGCTGGTGATCGATGTCGACGCCATCCATGTACACATCGGTGCCAAAGGTGACGGACAGCGGCAAAACAGCCAGCGCCGGGTGTTCCGCCGGAGACAAATCGCTTGCGGAATCGGTAATAATGCGGACGGACATAACGAATCCTTTCTTGCGCAGGTCCCGCGCAGGGAATTTTGACAACAATGCCCCGGCACGGTATACGCGCTTAAAACGGGACGATGCAGTTGTTAATGGGTAGCAAATGCCTTGGCGGCCTTAGATCTCGCGCAGGGTGTTGAGAATCGTGCGCAGCGACGCATACATCTGCTCGCGCTGCTCCACACCCATAGCCTTACCGGTGGTATCGAGCACCTCGCGAATGATGCGGTCCGCCTCGCTCATGCTCTCGCCGCCCAGAGCGGTCAGGCGCACCGGAGCACGATACTTAACGGCGGCATCGCCCGAATCATCGACCTCGACGTAGCCACCCTCCTCCAGATGCGCGAGCGTACGCGAGACGGCGGCGCGGGTCACGCCTGCCATGCGAGCCAGGTCGGCGCCAGTCAGGCCATCCTTGCTGCGCTCAAGATAGTACAGGCACATAACGTCGGAGCCCTTGAGACCCAGCCTAGCGCCCTCAGACGTCTTAATGCGCTGGATCTCCTTGTAGAGTCCGCTGATCAGTCCGACAAAGTCCTCGAAACGTGTCTCGTCGCTCTGCTGCATGGGAGACGACCGCCTTTCGCTTGCATAATGCTAACGGGTAAACATCTTAGTCGCATAAGGCGACACCCGTACCCAAATACCCCATTTGTTAACCCATCAACATAAAAACCACCACAAAGGGGACAGGCACCTTTGTGGTGGTTTGGGGCATCAATAGGTTCTAGGCGCCGCTACAGTTCCACGCAAGGATTGTCGCGGGTCACAAGCGTCTTAATGACAACCGTCGCTCCCAGATAGCGCTCAAGCAGCTCGGCTAAGCGATCGATCGCAGCCTGGCAATCCCCCATCCGCTCGGGCTCCACGCACTCAATCGCCAGGAACGCATCGGCCGAATCATCGGACAGCGCCGTGCGAACGCCGTCGCGCCAGTTCCAGCAGCGGCACACAGCGCCCGCATCGTCGATGTAGGCGAGCTCGCCGGGCAGCGTCGGATCGTCCGCCTCCTCGCCAAGCGGCAAGAACGCATCGCCACCGTCGGTCACCTTCAGGCGAAGGTCCCCCTCGATCGCATGCAGATCCTCGCCTCCCACGGGCAGCGCGTAGGTCAGCGACACCGTGTTGTAAATATCCACCGCGGGCGTAATGTGGCCCACCGGCTTGCCTTTGAGCACGCGTTTGAGCAAGTTCTCGATCGAGCAGCGCGCGCCTTTCTTGGTCTTGAACAGACGATAGGCCTCGCGCCATGCCTTGACCGGTGCGTTCTCGCTGATAGTGTCGCTGGTCAGATGACGCTCCGCATCGATATTGGCGCGGTCGAGCAACGCCGCAATCGCATCCACGTCCTCTTGAGGAATCTGAGCCGTGGGCTTCATGCCCTCCACGACCACAACACCGACCGCTGCCTGCGGAAACAGCTCCCAGAATGAATCCTCGGCAATAAAGCTCTTCATACGCTCTCCCTTCATTGTGCGCGCCCGAGTGAGGGCGCCTAAACAAAAAGCGCCCTTACAACGGCCACCTTCAAAGTCCTACGGTGCCGTCACAAGAACGCTTGCGCTGTCCCCATCCGGAGAAGGGGACGATATGTCAGGCGTATTGTAACCCGAGTCATCCACGCGAGCAAAACCACCACAAAGGTGCCTGTCCCCTTTGTGGTGGATATGGACTCACGGCGAAGCTAGTGGCGGAGTCCCAGCAGGCCGCGGCCGCGATGACGGGCGTCGGCGTGTACTTGAGCGTGCGGACCGGCGGCTTTGACGGACTCGGGCAGGTGCGAGTACTTCTTCTCGAAGTTCTCCTCGAACATCACCGCCAGGTTGTGCGCGGCCTCGTCATAGCGCGCGGTGCTCTGCCAGTATTGGCGCGGCACCAGGATGCCATCGGGCACGCCGTGGCACGTCGTGGGAATGTCGACGTTAAAGATGTCGTCGTGCACGAACTCGCTGTCCTCGATGGTGCCGTCGAGGGCGCACGCGACCAGCGAGCGCGTGTAGGCCAGCTCGATGCGATGGCCCACGCCGTAGCCGCCGCCAATCCAGCCGGTGTTGACCAGGTACACGCGCGTGCGGCCGTCGGCAATGCGCTCGCCAAGCATCTTGGCGTAAACCATGGGGTCGAGCGGCATAAACGGCTCGCCGAACAGCGAAGAGAACGTGGGCGTGGGCTCGGTGACGCCGACCTCGGTGCCGGGAATCTTAGCCGTAAAGCCCGTCACAAAGTGGTACATGGCGGCATCGGCCGTCAGGCGTGAGATGGGCGGCAGCACGCCAAAAGCGTCGCAAGTCAGGAACAGCACGACACTCGGAGTGGTGCCCATGCCCTTAGTCCACGCGTTAGGAATGTGCTCCACGGGATAGGCCACGCGCGTGTTGTGCGTGATCGAGATGTCGTCATAGTTGGGCTTGCGGTTCTCGTCGAGCACCACGTTTTCGCAAATGGCGCCAAAACGGACGGCGTTGAAGATCTCGGGCTCGTGGAAGGCGTCCAGGCCCTCGCATTTTGCGTAGCAGCCACCCTCAATGTTGAAGATACCCATGTCGGACCAACCGTGCTCGTCGTCGCCGATCAGCAGGCGCGTGGGATTGGCCGAAAGCGTGGTCTTGCCGGTGCCGGACAGGCCAAAGAACACGGCGGTCTCGTGCGTGACGGGATCCATGCTGGCCGAGCAGTGCATGGGCAGCACGTCGTCCTCGACGGGCAGCAGGTAATTCATAACGCTGAAGATGGACTTTTTGATCTCGCCGGAGTAGCCGGTACCCGCGACCAAAATCACGCGCTCCTGGAAGTTGATGACCACGGCGGCGCTGGAGTTGAGGCCCTTGATGGCAGGGTCGCATTGGTAGCCCGGCGCGGCGAGCACGCAGAAGTCCGGCTCGCCGGTGCGCGCGATTTCGCGGGCGAGCGGGCGGGCGAGCATCTGCTTAATGAAGAGCGCCTGGCTGGCACGCTCGCAGGCGACGAGCAGGCGGCGCGTATGGTTGCGGTCGGCGCCGGCCATGCCGCGGGTGACGAACACATCGCGCTCGTTGAGATAGTCGACGATGCCGGCTTTGATGACCTCGTAGCTTTCGACGGACAGCGGGCGGTTGACGGCGCCCCAGGCAATCTTGTCGTGGACATCGGGGGTGTCAACGATAAAGCGGTCGTTGGGCGAACGTCCGGTACGCTCCCCCGTCTCGATCACCAGCGCGCCGTTGGATGCCATGCGGCCTTCGTTGCGGCGGATGGCATGCTCGACGAGCTCGGCTGCCGGCAGGTCAACCAGCAGGCGGGGCTGGTTCTCAGCGGGGTCTTCGACCAGCGTAATGCCAAAATTGGACAGAACTTCTGCAGGGGTAACACCAGGCATGGGGCCTCCTTTAAAAACGCGGCACGTGGACGCGGCGCGCACTTTACTCACGTAAAGCCCGTTGTACCCGATATGCAAAAACGTTTTTGCGGCAAGGGCGGCAAGCCCGCCCAACGGTCAAAAATCGCAGGCAAGCGGCCCAGGCATTGGGGACGTTCTTAAACGACTAGTCATTGGGGACACTCTTGAACAGGCAACATTCAAGGAGCGTCCCCGGATGCCGGCACTTAGGGACGTTCCCAAAGTGCCGGCACATAAGGAACGTCCCTAAGTGCCGACTACTGAATGGCGCCGCCGAAATTATTGAACAACCTGTTCAAAAACACGAATGGATACCACCGCGACTATACTAGAGCGCAGCAATAGAAAGGACCCCGCTTTGAGCATCACGCCCCTCGATAGCATTCGCCGCGCCATCGCCCGCCGCAACGGCATCTCCAACCCCGCTGCATTGAAAGATGGCGCCGCGAAGGCCCAGGGCGGCCGCATCGAGAACGGCCTCTTCCCTGCCTCCCACACGGCCGAAGAGCTCGCACGCATCCAGGAGCTGAGTCAGCGCAACGCCGGCGGACCCGATAGCAGCCAAGCCACACGTCGCCGGCGCGAACGCGATCAGGAGCCCGGCCCCGTCCGCCGCATGGTCAACGCTTGGTGGAACCGCCTGCTCGGCGCCATCTACGGCGGCGGCTTCTCCATGCAGGAAGCGGAATACGAGGAGCACGCCACCCGCCGCGACTATCTCTGGAATACCCTGGGCACCGCCGTGTGGGGCATGGCGTTTCCTCTGCTCACCATCGTGTCCACACAGCTCGTGGGCGCCGAAGAAGCAGGCAAATTCTCCATCGCCTTCGTCACCGGCACGCTCATCATGATCGCGTGCAACTACGGCGTGCGCAATTTCCAGGTCTCAGACATCGACGAAAAGACGTCCTTTGCCTCCTACCAGCTCAACCGCTGGCTTTGCGGAGCGCTCGCCCTAGGCTGCGGCCTCATGTACAGCAGCGCCCGCGGCTATGACGCGCATATGGCGACGATCGGCCTGGGCGTCTACCTCTACAAGGTGATCGACGGCGTCGCCGACGTGTACGAAGGCCGCCTGCAGCAGGCCGACAAGCTCTACTTGGCTGGCATGAGTCAAACGCTACGCTCCGTCGGCGTCATCGCGGTCTTCAGCGTGGCGCTGTTCCTCACGCGTAGCATGCCCATCGCGGCCATGGCCATGGGCATCGCCGCGATCGCCTCGCTCGTGCTGGTCACCGCGCCGCTCGCCCTGCTCGAGACCGAAAAATCGCGCCGCGTAAGCCTGCGCGAGGTCGGCCACCTGTTTGTCCAGTGCGCCCCACTCTTTGGCGCGCTATTCCTGTTCAACCTAATTGAGAGCATGCCCAAGTTTGTGATGGAAGGCAAGCTGGCATACAAATATCAGCTGTACTTTAATGCCCTGTTCTTTCCGGCGCAGGCTATTCTGTTGAGCATTGGATTTATCTATAAACCGCAGCTCCTGCGCTTGTCGAGCATTTGGGCTAATCCTCGCAAGCGTCGTCGCTTTGACCTGATTATTGTTGCCGTTATGGCGCTGATCGTGGCCATCACCGGCGTGTGCGCCGCATTTATGGCAGGTCCCGGTATTCCCCTCATGAGCTTTATGTACGGCCTCAGCTTTGAGCGCTACCGTACGCTGGCGTTGCTGATGGTCGTCGCCGGCGGCGTCACCGCGGCCATCGACTTTATCTACGCCATCATCACGGTGCTACGCCACGCTGGAGACGTCACCAAGATCTACCTGATCTGCTTCGCCGTAAGCGTGGTGCTGCCGGTGATCTTGATTAAGCTGCTGGGTCTGATGGGCGCTGTGGTGAGCTACCTAGCCATCATGGCCCTACTCCTGGTGCTACTGATAATCGAGTACGCCCACATCCGCCAGCGCATAGAACGCGACCGCAACCCATACGGCGCCTAATTAGCTGCCCGGTCACCGGAATTTGCGATGGAATCACCCCGTCTGGGGTCTCGTTGCGGACAATATTCATCACGCAAAACTAAGTGAGTAGACTTTTACCGAATCTCCGACCACACCAACAGAGCACAAGTCTGTGACCTGCGGTTTTATTGAGGCAAATATGTTGGGTGCTCGGCATTTCCAAAAAAGTCTACTCACTTAGCCAGCGGGCAGCCAAAAAAGAACCGCCGCGACGTCGTTTGACTCCGTTGCGACGGTTTTTCGAGCATTTTCGCGCTGTCGAGGACGCAGACGCTCCTCATTTCTAGCGCTTACCGAGCAAGAAGGCGCTACTCTCCGAAAGTAGTCAAAAAAGCCCCGTCCCAAATTAGCTACGGTAGATCGGCGGAACAAGGTTATTCGCCCGGGTTGATGTTCGCGTAGAACTCGGCCCCGTCGTCCAGGCGCAGGATGCCCACGCGGCCGAACTCGGAGCCGGTGGCGGCGGCGCAGTCGATGTCGATGCGATCGGGCACACCAGCAGTGTCCTCGCCGCCCAAGCGCACGATCTGCCCGCGTCCCGATTCCTCATCGAGCCCCGCCAGACCACCGACCTCGCAATAGCGCCCAAGCGATACCGTGGGCGTGTGACCGCTCACCACGACCGGGCCCTTGCCCTCGGCAGAAAGCAGCCCGGTCGACGCATCCCAATAGCCATGACGAATCCACAGCAGGTCATCGGACGACTGCACCGCGAGCATCTGCTGCAGCAGCTCGCGATCGGCACCCACCGCTCCAACGCCATCGGCACAATCGACGCCATGCTCAAGCAAAAACGCGCGCGCCGCCTTCATCTCGATTCCAGCATGTACCAGCAGATACGGGCGCTCCTCGGTCTCGACCACTGCGTAGAGCGGCAGCGCGGCCATCCATCGCACGAGCTCCTCGTATGCCTCAAATTCCATGTCGTTGAGCTGCTCGCGCGTCGTCCAACCACCGTTGATATCCCAGGTCTCGGCATCGAGCGGATCCTGGCCAATGATGGCATCGAGCATGATCTGCTCGTGATTACCCTTGAGCACGTGGGCGTTGGGCAGCGAGCGCACGAGCTTAATAACGCCGACCGGATCGGGCCCGCGATCGATCATGTCGCCCAGCACGTACAGCGTGTCGTCGGACGTCAACGAGATCTTAGACAGGGCTTCGTCAAGCGCACGCACGTGCCCGTGAGCATCAGATGTCACATAGATCGCCATGGTACGCCTCTCCTTGCATTGCGGCCGAAGCCCGGCGCCGCAACTAAAACTTCAAGTTGAACTTAAACGTTACCCATTGTACTCCGTTGCAATAAAGCTGGAAAGGGTTTCCGAGCAGAGGCAAAGACGGCAGCCGTCTATGACGATATCGCGCACGCCCGCAATCCAACCCCATAAACCCACCATCTTTGGGTACAAATAACCGCAGGCAACTGACCGTGCCACGCCAACCAACCAGGAGCGGACACCATCCATGAACCAGATCCTTCTCTTTATCGGCCTCGTCATCATTCTGTGTCTGACCATCAAACCCGTCGGCAAAAAGCTCCCCTTCCCCACCCTGCTCATCTTTATCGCGCTCGGCATGCTGTTGGGCGTCAACGGCCCGGCGCATATCGACTTTAGCGACTATGCGCTCACCGAAACCGTCTGCAGCACGGCGCTGCTGTTCATCATGTTCTACGGCGGCTTTAACACCAATATCGACCGTGCCAAACCCGTCGCTGTGCCGGCGGTGCTGCTGAGCACGCTCGGCGTCGTCATCACTGCCGGCATCACCGGCGTGTTCGCCCACTTCGCGCTGGGGTTCGACTGGATCGACGGCCTGCTGTTGGGATCGGTCGTGGCGTCCACCGACGCGGCCAGCGTCTTTAGCGTTCTGCGCGAGCACAGCCTGTCGCTGAGGGGCGGCACCGACTCGCTGCTCGAGGTCGAATCGGGCTCCAACGATCCCGTCGCCTATATGCTCACCGCCGTGCTCGCCACACTCGCGGCCGGCGGCGACATCAACATTCCCGCACTGCTGGCCAAGCAGATTATCTTGGGCGTGGGCCTGGGCCTCGCCATCGGCTGGGCGGCGGGCCGCCTGATTGAACGCGCGCACGCAACGGCCGAGGGCGCGCAGACCATCTTTTTGTTCGCCGTGGCCATCGTCGCCTACGCGCTGCCGAGCTACCTGGGCGGCAACGGATTTTTGGCCGTGTACCTGGCCGGCATTGTGCTGGGTGCGAGCGACATCACCGGCAAGGTCGAGATGGCGCACTTCTTCGATACCCTCACCGAGATGGCCGAGATGACGATCTTCTTCTTGCTCGGCCTGCTCGTAACGCCCGCACGCCTGCCGCAGATGCTGCTGCCGAGCCTGGCACTCATGGCGTTTATGCTCTTTGTGAGCCGCCCCATCGCCGTCGGCGTGCTCCTAGCGCCCTTTAAGACGAACCCTCGCCAGGTTGCGCTCGTAAGCTGGGCGGGTCTGCGCGGAGTAGCTTCGGTCGTCTTTGGTCTCTTTGCCGTGGTTGCCGGCGTTCCTGGCGGACACGACCTATTTGACCTGGTGTTTGTGATTGCCGTGTCGAGCATTGTGGTGCAAGGCTCGCTGCTGCCGGCGGTGGCGAAGAAGCTCGATATGATCGATGAGACCGGCGACGTGCGCCGCACCTTTAACGACTACCGCGACGAGGACGGCATGTCGTTTGTAAAGCTCAAGGTGGGCGCTGGACATCCGTTTGCCGGACGCTCGCTCGCGGACATTGGCAGCGCTACAGATATGCTCGTGATCCTGGTACTGCGCGACGGGGCGCACCCGGTGCTGCCCAACGGCGATACCGTGATCCAGGAAGGCGATCTACTGGTGATGGCCGCCCCAACATTCGAAGAGCGTGCCGAGGTTACACTGCGCGAGGTCACCGTGACCCCCCACGGTCGCCTGGCCGGTCAGCGCCTGCGCGACGTGCCGCAAGGCAAGCATCCGTTTATTGTGGTGATGCTCAAGCGCGAAGGCCAGACGATCATCCCCGATGGCGACACCCTCATATACGCCGGCGACGAAGCCGTCATCGCCACACTGGCGTCGTAGTGACCAGGAGGTAGCTAATTTGCGGCGAAGAGATCAAGCGCCTAGAGAACCTCATGCCTTCGCTCGCAGATTCGGATTTGCCCGAGGAGTAAAGCACCCCTCCCCCATGTAACCATCCTGTAAATCATAGCAGCGCACTCGAGTTTTACCGTGATGCGGTCGCACCTGGCGCTCCACTGTGCTAAAGTATCCCGAACGTTCAAACGACTACGAGGGGGACTAGAAGATGGCACGTGTGCACAACTTCTCAGCTGGCCCGGCCGCACTGCCTACAAGCGTGCTCGCCGAGATCGCCGACGAGATGATGGACTACCGCGGTTGCGGCATGTCCGTGCTCGAGATGAGCCATCGATCTAGCATGTACCAGCAGATCATCGACGACGCCGAGGCAACCCTGCGTCGCCTGCTGAGCATCCCCGACAATTACCGCGTCCTGTTTTTGCAGGGCGGCGCCACGCTGCAGTTTGCGGGCATCCCCATGAACCTCATGCGCCGCGGCCGCGCCGGCTACATCGTGACCGGCAACTTTGCCAACAAGGCATACAAAGAAGCCGCCAAGTACGGCGAGGCCGTGCTGCTCGCGAGCTCCGAGGACACCAACTTCGACCGCATTCCCAACATGGCCGACATCAACGCGCGCATTGCCGACGAGGCTGCGGGCGACGGGCTCGACTACGTCTACATCTGCCAGAACAACACCATCTTTGGCACCATGTACCACGAGCTGCCCAACTGCGGCGACGTGCCGCTGGTCGCCGATGTCTCGAGCTGTTTTCTGTCGCAGCCGCTCGACGTCGAGCGCTACGGCCTCATCTACGCCGGCGCGCAGAAAAACGCTGGTGCCGCGGGCGTGACCGTGGTCATCGTGCGCGACGACCTCATCGCCGACGGCCCCGCCTTTGCGCAGACGCCGCAGTACATGGACCTTAAGACCCAGGCCGCCAAGGGCTCCATGCTCAACACGCCTAACACCTTTGGCATCTACGTGTGCGGCAAGGTGTTCCATTGGGTCGAGGAGACCGGCGGACTTGCCGCCATGGCCGAGCGCAACTGGGCCAAGGCCAACCTGCTCTATGAGCTGCTCGAGCACAGCGAGCTGTTCCATAGCACTACGCAGGCCGACAGCCGCTCCATCGCCAACGTCACCTTCCGCACCGGCGACGCCGAACTCGACGCGGCCTTTGTCGCAGGCGCGGCCAAGCACCAGATTCAAAACGTCAAGGGCCATCGCCTGGTGGGCGGTATGCGCGCCAGCGTCTACAACGCCGTAACCATGGAAGACGTGCAGGCACTGGCCTCGTACATGAAGGACTTCGAAGCGCAGCATAGTTTGAGTCCGCGATCTAACTAGCCCGCAACGCGCGGGCCGACCAGCCACTTCAAACCACCTGTTTAAACCAAACCTGCTAAGGAGTTTTTCCATGCGTAAGATTAAGACCATCGACGACATCACCAAGGACGGCAAAGTCGAGTTTGGCGAGGGCTACGAATTTGTGAGCACCGCCGAAGAGGCCGACGCCATCCTGATGCGCTCGACCGACCTGCACGGCTACGAGCTGCCCGAGGGCATCCGCGCCATCGCCCGCTGCGGCGCCGGCGTCAACAACATCCCCGTCGAGGAGTACGCCAAGAAGGGCGTCGTCGTCTTTAACTCCCCCGGCGCTAACAGCAACGCCGTTAAGGAGCTCGTCCTAGGCATGCTGGTGCTCTCGAGCCGCGGCGTGGTGCAATCGATGAACTGGGTGCGCGACAACGCCGACGACCCCGAGATTCAGGTCGATGCCGAAAAGGCCAAGAAGGCCTTTGTGGGCCGCGAGCTTAAAGGCAAGCGCATCGGCGTCATCGGCCTGGGCAACGTAGGTTCCAAGGTCGCCAACGCCTGCGTCGACCTGGGCATGGACGTTTACGGCTACGACCCGTTCATTTCCGTCGAGCACGCGTGGGTGCTGAGCCGCGAGGTGCAGCGCGTGGGCACGCTCGAAGATCTCTGCCGCGGCTGTGATTACCTCACGGTGCACGTGGCCAGCAAGGCCGACACCATCGGCATGATCAGCACCGAGCAGATCAACCTGCTGGCCCCGGACGCCGTGCTGATCAACTACGCACGCGAGACCATCATTGACGAGGACGCCGTCGACGCCGCCCTGCGTGCAGGCAAGCTCAGCTGGTTTAGCTGCGACTTTGCCACGCCCAAAACCGTCAAGATGCCCAATACGTTTATCACCACGCACTCGGGCGCAGGCACCGGCGAGGCCGAGGCCAACTGCGCCGACATGGCCATCAGCGAGCTCAAGGATTACCTGGAGAACGGCAACATCGCACACAGCGTCAACTACCCCGCCTGCAGCATGGGCAAGGCGCGCGCCGCAAGCCGCATCGCCTGCCTGCACGCCAACGTGCCCAACATGATCGGCCAGATCACGGCAATCCTTGCCAAGGACAACGCCAACGTGCAGCGCATGACCAACGAGTCCGCCGGCGAGAACGCCTACACCATGTTCGACACCGACGAGCACCTTGACACCAGTACCATCGAAGCACTCAAGCAGATTCCCTCGATGTATCGCGTGCGCGTGATCAAATAGCGCCGGCTGATCTGACGGGCAGTTCCCCATGTGGCCCGCCCGTCGCTGACATTGAATGCCCGCGGGGGCGCCTTTCGCACGAGAGGCGCCCCCATTTTGTGAGCGCTCCATTAAATGCACCGAGCCGCTTCTTGGCATACAATCTGTATGTTGACCTAACTATCTGTGAGGTGCCTATGGTTGATACAGATTGTGCTTGGCGGCTTACGCAAGGGCTCGTGCGGATCGACAGTTCCGACCCAGGTGCGTATGAGGGCGAGATTGAACGCTATATCAAAGCGTTGGTTGAGGAACGGTTGGCGCAGCTGAGCCATCCGGTACTCGATGCCGTGCAGATTGCAGAGCTCGAAGTACTCCCTGGGCGCCGCGATCTTATGGTCACCGTGCCCGGTTTGTCCGACGAGCCACGGCTGGTCTATATCTGCCATATGGACACCGTCACCTTGGGTGATGGCTGGGACGCGGACATTGCGCCGCTCGGGGCGGTCGTGCGCGACGGCAAGCTCTACGGCCGCGGTGCCTGCGATATGAAGAGTGGCCTGGCCTGCGCCATTGCCGCACTGGTCCATACGCTCGAGCGCGTGGCGGCGGATGCGGCCCGCAGCCTCGACCTGCCCGAGGGGCTCGAGATGCTGCGCACGGACCGCGTCTCCTACGACATCACGAAGGAACCCGTCGAGTACCGCATCAACCGCGGCCGAGTCGAGCGGACCATGGTCTCGTTCGACGTTGTGATCTGACGATCCCTGACCAACTGTCAGGGGTTTACCCGCATTCCCTCTTTTTCCACTTCGCGTAAAATGCGCGCTCAAGTGGAAGTCGGAAGCACTGATTCATCCATTTGTTCCTTTCCCATGGATTGGCTTGCCAAGTTGCTGACGGACGTCTCCTCCGTCCCTCACATCATTCTCGTTTACTCGCTTGTGATCGCCGTAGGCGCGCTGCTCGGGCGCATCCGGCTCTTCGGCGTCTCACTTGGCGTCACCTTCGTGCTCTTCGCGGCCATTGCCGCGGGGCACTTCGGCTTCACCGTGAATCCCGCCGTGCTCTACTTCCTGCGCGACTTCGGGCTCACCGTCTTCATCTACTTCATCGGCCTTCAGGTGGGCCCCTCGTTCTTTTCGTCCTTCAAGAGCGGCGGCATGGTACTCAACCTCCTCACCGTCCTGCAGGTGCTCCTTGGCGTCGCCGTGACGATCGCGCTCTACATCCTCTTCAGGGACACGCTGTCGTTGCCGCAGATGCTCGGCGTCCACTATGGCGCCGTTACGAACACGCCCGGTCTCGGCGCCACTCAGGAAACGCTCGAGCTCTTCAAGTACACGGGTGAGAACATCGCCGTCGCCTACGCATGCGCCTA
>OGQF01000820.1_pt1 | contig 24523 bp, 19 predicted proteins | sample 1553141 | NCBI WGS metagenome assembly OGQF01 (sample SAMEA2580005, study PRJEB22360) | human gut metagenome | biome: human gut; feature: human-associated habitat; material: faeces | place: Denmark | collected 2008/2010
CCCCCCCTGCCATATTCAATTGTACCTCATCGAATGGCTTGGATGTAGTAAATGAAATCTCTTTGAGTTCGTCATTGTTGGCAACGCTGATCAGATCCAATTGCAGAACTTCAGTACCTGTCGTGTTACCAAAGGATTCTTGTTCCTTACCGTCTAAATAGGTCGTAATCCAAAAAGATTTCAATACGTTTAAATCGAGTGTCGAGAAATTAGTAAGTTTAAAGACAAAACCCACTTTTTGATCGGAAGCGTAGATATGATGCAGGTCTCTTACAGCCACAATTTGATTGGCAGCAACATTTGCACTTAAAGCTCCGGCTGTTGAAATACTATTAGTTAAATCCTCATCAACAATATTTTCAATACGAATACTTTTGCTTAATAAAGCAACTAAGCTATTAGAAAGGTCATCTACAATGCGTCCTTTCCCCACCAACGGCACACGCTTGGTAGCTCGCCAATATTCACCTTCTTTCACTAATGAAGAGGTAAGAACTGATGCGCGCGTAGAAATCTCCGGTTGTCCGCTGTAAACGGGTTCCTCCATCATGACAACCTCATCGTGGTTGCAGGCAGTGAAGAAACTCAGAGCAGTGCAAAGTAAAAGCAAAGTAAAAGGGAATCGCATTGTTACTGTTTTTTTCTTTATATCGTCATATTTCTTTAAAGTAAGATAGGGAAATTTGAGGATGCAGGCATTGTCCCGCATCCTCAAATTTATCCTTTGGCAGATGGGTTATTCTTCCTCTACACCCATATTGTGCAATACATCCCAAGCATCGTTGATTTCAACAACAATCTGGTCGGTTGAGCCCAAGTCGATAGGGGTATCAGGTTTTGGATCTGGATATTCAGGGTCTGGATTTTCAGGATCAGGTTTGTTACCATCAGTGTTATCAGTTGCCATCTTTCTACCGATAGAGTAGAAGTTGTTGCAACGGATATCGTAGTTGTATATTGATCCATCTGTAGGAACATTATCGGTAGTAACCTTTAAGGTTTTCAATACTTTGCCATCAATACCATACATCACCACTTTTAAAGTCTGGGCATCATAATGTTTGTCATAAGGAAGAACATAGCGCGCACCAAAAAAGGCATCAGCTTTTAATTTCAGACCTTCTGCAGGTTTGTAACCCGTAGCTAAACCCTTTGCTTGAGAAGCTGGAACGACATAATCAGCTGTACCACCATTGGTTGTGTAATAGTCTTCAGCCGGACTACCGTTATTCCAGTTTGAGGCAGCAGTTGCCATATCAAATTCCATCAATACGTCACCATTTTTCGGTTCAACTGTTCCATCACCGATTAGAGGTGCTGTCGTTCCCGTTCCGTTAAAAAATGCGACATTATCGGGTTTCAATAGCGTATTCGGGAATTTAAAACCAGTCGATTTCTGATTGGCAATCACCTTAACAGTTTTCACGATTTCTCCGTTGGCATGAGTAGGAATTTTAAAATAAGCCAAGATACCGGCAACCTGACGGGTGATTTCAACAGCTGGAGCTCCAGTAAACTTGTAAACGCCATTTTTATCAGGAGTAGCTGCTGTAGTAACATCCTTATATCCGGCGAAAACCTCTTCCAATGCATAACCATCTTTACCATGATTATCTCCGGTGCTGAACAAGCCAAGAGTTGTTGGATCAGTTTTCTCTGTCCCATAAGGGAATGCAACACCATTATATCCGTAAGCTACGATACGATAATGTGTGCTTTTTTCCATTCCGGTCATCTTGATTTTATGCTTTTCTTCAATGCGGTCGGTAGTTCCCGGAACTCCTTCCGGTTTTGTTTCATTAAATGCAATGGTATTATCCATTCCTTTGTATTCAACACCATCCAAGTGTGTAATTTTGAATTCAGCAGGTGCTTCAGTCCAAGCCACTCCATCCTTAGAAGAATAGAACTTCAACTGCACTTTGTTTACCGTATTTGCAGCAGCCGAGCTTCCCAATGGGCGTGCAGCACGTGTGCCGATACCTGTGTTAGAGATTGCAAGTTCAAAAGTAGTACCATCGTCCATTACCACTTCATCCGGGTTTTCACCGTTGACAATGGATGAAGCATCATCGTTACATGCTGTGAATGACAGCATAGAGGCTATTACAGCCATCCAAAGATAATTTTTCCTCATTGTTTTTTTAATTTAGTTTTATTAAACATATAATCATATCATTGTCTATTCCTCTATATCCATATCGTGAATCAGTGTCCAGCCATCATTAATCAGCAGGTAGATGTCGAAACCGTCCGTATCGGCATCGTATACATAGCGCAGCACTGTTATCTCGTTGCGCTTCATCCGTATCTTGGCTGCTGCCGGTTGCGGCAAGGGAGGCTGAGTCTCTTCTCCCGGGACAAAGGTCACACGCACCTGACTATCTGTCTGTTCGTCGGTAGGTGACAAATAGGTATCAGTCATAATATTGTGTATCCCCTTTTTCCAACGTTCCTCCGTAAGCACCTCTCCGCTGCCGGTGTATTGCCATTGTGCATTGACTTGTTCGTACAGATGGTCCACCTCTTTGTGCGACTTGCTGACTTCTCCGGGCATATCCACCACTTCGATGAGCAGCTTGCCTTTCACCCGCTCCAAGGGCAGTACATGATCAGCATTCACTTCATTATAGGTCAGGCTAAGACTACCCATATAGACATCATAGCCTTCCCGGTGTTCGCCGTGCAAACGATAGGTATACGGCAGTCCGTCAAATTCGATTCCTTGTTCGGTATCCATGTTTCCCCACACCACCAAGGTATATTCGCCGAACGGCAGTTCCTGCGGGAAGAGCAGTTCGTGGGTAGCCAGCTCTTCTTGAGTCTCATACAAGTGTTGCACCATACAAGGTGCTGTCTCACCTTGACGATAAAGCACATAGTAAAGGCTGCCTATATAACTGCTGAACGGCAGATTTTCGTCCACTCTGTGATCGAGTCCGGTGACGGTCTCCACAGGGTCGATGTTAAAATAGTTTTTATCTTTCACCTCCAGACGGATCCGCAACGGAGGACAATCTTCCAGTTTCTGACGGATGCACCCCGACAACAGACACAGCAGTGCAATGGTAATCATATTAAGAAAATGTCTCATTGATTCGTCCCTCCTTTCACCAATGCCCGAAAATCGGCATCATTCCAATAGGCTCTGAATTCCACTTCACCGGCAGCCTCGATTGCCCATTTCGGTTCTGCCACTGCCTGACGGAGCTGCTCCATCATCGTCGACTTGTCGCCCCGTCGTGCTGCTGTCAATGCCCGTATATAGGCTGCCCGCGGAGATTTATCGCTGCATGCCTGCATCTGCTGCCAGGCACGTTCATTCTCTCCGGCACATAAAGAAACCAATGCAGCGTTACAATCATTAAACTCGTGCAGACAACGGTAAGCATCGGCATAACGCTGTAACTTGGCATACGCCAAACCCACATGATAACGAGCTTCCGCTCCGTCAGTCTCGGGGTCTACACAGCCAATCACCTCTTCATAGCGACCTGTCTGCAGAAAAGCGGCAGCCAGTGCCCGGCGGATTTCAGCTGCCGGCAAAGTATCTCTCTGCACCGCTGCGGCTTCAGCATCTTTCAACAAGGCTTCAGCCTCGGTTGCCGCCCCACGACGCATCAACAAGACGGCCAGATTATGCACCGCTGTAGTCGACTGCGGGAAGTATTTCAATGTTGTGCGATACACCTCCTCCTGAGCCTTTGCATCGCTTTGCAGCATAGCCACACGCAGCAGCTCCTCTTCATTGAAGGCATCGGGACGCGTACTGTACATCATCAGCAGTTCGCTGTCGTCGGTGAAACTCTTCAAACTATAACTATATTCATACACCACCTTGCGGTCTTTCTGCAAGTAGTGTGTTCTGATATCTTTCCAACATGGCAGACGGCGGATAAAATATTCGGCTTTGTCATCATTCTCATTGGCATAGCGTTCCAACAACCGGACCACCTGTAAAGTATCAGCATGTCCGTCTGCCCGCATCGCATCCAATACCGGTCCCCATCCTTCGGGACGAGAATCCACCTTAAACCGTTTGGCCACGGCAACAGGCAATTGCAATTGCTGTACCAACCATTGTTTGGCAGAATTCGCACGTCGTGAAGCCAAAGCCTTATTGAAAGCCAGCGAACCGTCCGCCGAAGCCATACCATAAATGGTTACCAGTTGCAAAGTGGCTAACGTATCGCGGGTAATCCGCTGTAATGTATTCAACATACCCTCCATCTCCTCACGGTTGCGACCCAACTGCAGATTGATATCGTGACGGTTGATGACAAACTGCAACAAGGCTTCACCCTTTCCCTGCATAATCTTGGGCCGAACTACAAAATCACGCTCCATCCAGCCTAACCGCACATCCGATGCATCAATCAGATGAGGCACGGTGGTAAGATAAGCCATATCGATTGTATCAATCAGACTGCATGTTCCGCAACCGTCGTTTGACAGCATGGCAACCAAACGCCCACCCTGAGCCTCGGCCGGTATTGCCACCTGTTCCTGGTAGGGTATTGTAAGGGCATGCCCCAGGGTTATCTGCTGAGACTGCTCTTTCAGAGTGTCGCGGTAATCACTCAATTTTTCACGACGTTTCAACTTGCGTGTATAGATAGGGGCATCGAGTACCACCGGTCTGTATTCGGCATACACCTGCCCGTTGTTCATCCATTGCGGCAGAATGATGATGCGGCTGCGGCGATGCAAAGCTTCTGCCGGTACGATGAAGTTGGCATCCACCTGTACGAAGCCCTCTTTATCGGGCAGCAAGGTATTCACCGGCTCCACCCGTATAGCCGCCTGCTCTCTCGTCGTTGCACAACCCGCAGACAACAACATGGCCCCTAAGACCATAGTAGCATATTTAATATTGATATTCATGCTCGTTGATTTTCGTTAAAAGAAATAACATAAACCGATGGTCACCTTAGTGGGACCCACATAGTCCTTGTGTTTGCTCTGGGTGCATTTCTTACAAGGCAAATCAGGCCGCTCGTCATACCACAAACGTGCATATCCTGCACCAATGGCAGCTTCAAGATTCAAACGCGGTGACAAAATCCACTGATACCCGTATGTAATGCCACCGCCGGCGAGGTAACCGTCATAATGTTTGTCGTTTATAGCCCCATCGTATTGGGCGCCATGCAAGTGAAGACCCACAAAATGACCTTCAAAAGTTTCACAAAACCAATAACGCACCTCCGGCTGTGCCAACCAAAAGCGCATATCAAAAGCCTCAATACCTCCCCAAGGACGGTAAGCGGCCTTCAAATCAAGTGAATAACGGCTGTTGAGTGCAATTTCTCCGCTAAGATTAGGTGTAAGGGTAGCCCAATACAGAAGATTGGTCTTCACAGAGAACGACTGTGCAGAAGACAGGAACGGAAGTCCCATCCAACACAAAAATACAAATGTCTTGGCTATTTTTATCATGAGCTGTAACCTTGTCTACGATTGAGCGACAAAGTTACAGTCTTTCTTAACAAGTTTTTTTACAAAGATTCATCAAAATCTTGTAATTTTATGTCAAGCCCCCAATGTTTGCGCAACGTAGCAGGCGTTTTTCCAAAATGCTGCTTGCAAAAGTTCGACAAATAAGCCGGACTCGAAAAACTATGCCGTTCGGCTATTTCTTTGAAGCTACCATTGGTGTGCACAATATCGTAAAGCACAGCTTCGGCTTTTCGGGCAAGCATCCAATGCTGAGCCGTATCATTAAATGTTTCCTTGAATTTGCGCGAAAAGGTGCTGACGCTCATATGTGCTTTTTCTGCAAACTCCTTGACATCCTGGATATCATGAAAATTCGCCACCACAAAATTCTGGAAATCATAGTCCTTTCCCAAGATGGGATAGAAAAAATAAATCAACTGCTCCAAAGGAAAACACATGTGCAGGTATAAAAACAACTCCTGCCGCTTCATACACTGAAAATTCAAGCAGGTAATACCTTGGTCAAATGCGTTTTTCAGTGTCTTGAAATACTGTATAATCATTTCATTGCAAGAAAGCGAGCACAGAAAACGGTTGTTACTCAGAGTTTCACGCAATTCATCTATCTGCTTTTCAAGCATGCCTTGCGAATAACTATCGCACACCTTCAGGTCATTGCCTTTTACGAGACAGGCAATAGCATAGGCATCGTTGGCAGGGATACATACGGCTTGCATTTTTTCAGGTAGCAGCAAAAGCTGATGAGGACTGAGGCGGGCACTTTTACCTATACCGTAATTAATGAGCAATTCGCCCTTTTGCAAATAGATGAGATATGTTTCATCCTGCAATTTACGATGGAATGCCTCTCCTTTTTTCAAATATAATTCATAAAAAATGCTTTCTTGGGATGCTACGCACAGATTACAACAAGCATGCGGCTTGGAATCAAGCTCTTTGATATGATTCATCCCGGTATTATTCCCTTCGATTCGGTGTATAGTCATAAAAATGGCTGCAATGTATTCTATTCAAACATACAAATGTATATAAATAATTCGAATTTTAAGAATTACGATGTTTTAATTGCACATGCCATACAAAAAAAACCGGACATGATAACATGACCGGCTTTCTTTGTTCTATTCTTTCATCTTGTCCACCGAACGGACAAATTCAATATCGTCCCGGAAGAGCTTGCGGTAAGTGATATGTGTCCGTGCTACAGATGCACCGATATACTCCATCAAGTGAATCATAGGCGGATTAAATTCTCCCACCCAGTTCAACTCCAGATATTTATAATTACTGTCCTGCTCAACGATACATTCCGTAAAACGCTTGATCATGGCAGCTTCCACTCCTTTGCCCTGAAATTCGGGAACTACGCCGAAAAGTTGTCCCAGAGCTACATCAATCTTCTTGACATGGCGATAATACATAAATTTCAAGATTCCCAACAAATTCATCTTGCCATTCAGATGCTTCACTGCCTGATTGATCTCCGGGAACATCAAAAAGAAGCCTATCGGCTCGTTTTTATAAAAGGCAAAATATATCAAATCCTTATCGATAATCGGTTGCAGACTCTTATAAATGGATTCCACCTGATCACGCGTAATCCCATCTACCCCATGCACCTCCAGATTCCATGCCTTGTTATATACTGTCAATAATGCCTCGATAGCCCGCTCCTTACCGATATCTCCATAAGTATGCACCGTATAATCCGGATTCTTCAAAATACGATCGGCCTTCCAAACCACTATTTTCGAAAGGCTCTCCATCACCAAACGTGTACGATAGGTAAACTGCTTGAAAAAATCAAGGAAACCATACTCCTCAAAGAATTTCACATAATACGGCTGCGTATAAGGCATGGCATAAACAGGCGACTGGTCAAATCCATCCACAAGCAATCCCCACCATTCTATACGTTCACCAAAATTCACCGGTCCCTCCATGGCTTCCATTCCACGACTTTCCAACCACTCACGGCAACGGTCGAACAGCATAAAAGCAGCTTCTTTATTGTCGATACACTCAAAAAAGCCCATCTGCCCGACTGTATATTTATCCAAATTACAAGTCTTACGGTTAATAAAAGCAGCTACACGCCCCACGCACTCCCCTTTTTCATCACGCAAAATCCAACGGGTACACTCACCATGTTTGAAACTCGGATTCTTCTCCGGATTAAATACATTGCGGATGTCATTATCCAAAGGACGCACCCAATACGGATTACCTCGATACAGACGCACCGGCAATTCAATGAACTCCCTTTCTGCAATTTTATCTTTTACTTCTACTAAAGAATACATAAACATCTATTTATCTCAATTCCTCCGTCAGCAAACGGATCTCCAACGAAGGACTGATACGTTCATAAAGTATATTATACACAGCCGTCGTAATCGGCATATGCACTTTATATTTCTCATTGATTTCCATAATTCCCTTGACGGCAAAATAACCTTCTGCTATCATCAGCATCTCCATCTGTGCCGATTTCACCGAATACCCCTTACCGATCATCGTACCAAACGTCCGGTTGCGACTAAACTGCGAATAAGCTGTCACAAGCAGGTCGCCCAAATAGGCCGAACACTTGATATCACGCTGAATGGGATGCACGGCAGCGACAAAACGCTCGATTTCCTGAATCGCATTGGAAACCAACACCGCCTGAAAATTATCTCCATAACGCAGGCCATGACAGATTCCCGCTGCAATGGCAAAAATATTTTTCATTACAGCAGCGTATTCCGTACCATATATGTCATCGGAAATAGAGGTCTTGACATAATGGCAATTAAACAATTGCGATACAAAACGGGCCACCTTCGCATCTGCACTGGAGAAGGTCAGATAAGACAAACGCTCCAAAGCAATCTCTTCCGCATGACAAGGTCCGGAAATCACGACAATCTGTTCAAAAGGCACCTCATATTGCTGATGAAAAAATTCACCGATAATCAGATTATCATCCGGAATAAGCCCTTTGATAGCCGACACCACAATCTTATCCTTCAGCGGGCGGGAGGCTTTTGCCACTACATTTTTTATAAAAGCGCTGGGGATTGCAAATATTATAATATCAGAATGGGCAATCAGATAATCCAGATTATCTGTAAAGGTGATTTTCGAAAGGTCAAAATCCACAGCACACAAATAGCGTGGATTATGCTTCAACTCCTTGAAAGCATTAATCGACTCTATATTCCGCATAAACCAATTGATGTGATCATTGGTTTCCGTCAAAATTTTAGCAATAGCCGTTGCCCAACTGCCACCACCTACTACGGCAATACGGGGCGATTCTGGAATTTCCATGTACAAATAAGTTAGTAAGTTGCAATATAAAAAATTGCCGGGTTTGTCCCCCGGCAACCTATTTTTAAGCCAGCCAAGACTTCACGTCATCTGGAGTCAGACCGGACAATCCTAATTTTTCTTTTTTATTGATTCCACACAATTCCTGATGGAGCTTATTCGGATTCTCAACAGCTTTCAATGATTCAACCGTCTGATAACCTGCTTTCTTCACAACAGCAATCCAATCTTTTGGAATTCCCAAAGCCTCATATTTCTCATCCGGGTCAACCACCGGTTTCTTTTCAGGCTTCATCTGCGGGAAGAACAACACATCCTGAATAGAAGCACTGTTAGTCAAGAACATACAAAGACGGTCGATTCCAATACCCATACCGGAAGTAGGAGGCATACCGTATTCCAAAGCACGAACAAAGTCGTAATCAATATACATCGCCTCATCGTCACCACGCTCCTGCAACTTCAGCTGCTCCTGGAAACGCTCCAACTGGTCAATAGGGTCGTTCAACTCAGAATAGGCATTTGCCACTTCCTTACCGTTAACGAACAACTCAAAGCGTTCGGTAAGATCCGGATTTTCGCGATGTTTCTTCGTCAGCGGAGACATTTCTTTCGGATAGTCATAAATAAAGGTCGGCTGGATATAATGACCTTCACATTTTTCGCCAAAGATTTCATCAATCAACTTGCCTTTACCCATAGTCTTGTCCACCGGAATATCCAACTTCACACAAGCGTCATACAATTCCTCTTCAGACATTTTTTCAATGTCATAACCGGTAAATTCCTTAATGGCATCAGCCATACGTACCCGACGGAAAGGACGTTTAAAGTCGATTTCATTATCACCGATAACAGCCTTTGTCGTACCGTTAATGGCAAGGGCTGCTCTTTCGATCATCTCCTCGGTGAAATTCATCATCCACAAATAATCCTTGTAAGCCACATATATTTCCATACAGGTAAATTCCGGATTGTGCGTACGGTCCATACCTTCGTTACGGAAATTTCTTGAAAATTCATATACCCCTTCAAAACCTCCGACAATCAAACGTTTCAAATAAAGCTCGTTGGCAATACGAAGATACAAAGGAATATCCAACGCATTATGGTGAGTGATAAACGGACGCGCAGAAGCACCACCGGGGATTGCCTGCAATACGGGAGTCTCCACTTCCAGATAACCTTTGGAATTAAAGAACTCACGGATGGCGTTTATCATCTTGGTACGTTTCATAAACACATCTTTCACCTGAGGATTTACAATCAGGTCGAGATAACGCTGACGGTAACGCTGTTCCGGGTCGGTAAAAGCATCGAACACCTTGCCGTCTTTCTCCTTAACAATCGGAAGCGGACGCAGAGACTTGGAAAGCATCACCAATTCTTTGGCATGCACGGAAATCTCTCCGGTCTGCGTACGGAATACAAATCCTTTTACACCGACGATATCCCCGATATCCATCAACTTCTTGAACACAACATTATACGCTGTAGAAGCTTCATCATTGGAAATATCATCGCGACTTACGTACACCTGAATACGTCCTGTTGCATCCTGCAATTCAAAGAATGAAGCTTTACCCATAATCCGGCGTGTCATCATACGTCCTGCAATCACCACCTGACGGGGCTCTGCCTCTTCGTTGAATTGTTCTTTAATTTCCGCCGCATGGGCATCCACTTTAAACTCTGCTGCCGGATAGGCTTCTATTCCAAGTTTATCCAATTCCTTCAAAGAATTTCTGCGGATAATCTCTTGTTCACTTAACTCAGTAAAGCTCATCTTTAATTCATTTTAAATTATTGGTTTGTCTGCCGTCACCACGGCATCTGCTTTTTAAGCAGGCAAAGTTACAAGAAAATCAGGAAAAAGACAATAGTATCCGACCTGGTTTCCCAGGATTATACAACATCGGTGCAATATTGAGTAAAAATACACACATTCGAGCAAAACACACTGCCATTTTGAGAAAAAAGTATTACATTTGAAACATGAAAATAGTACAAATATTTACCACAATTCTTTATATGATACTTTCATGGCTAACCCCCATAGAAGCAAAACCTCAACACCAAACACCAAATACAGCTCTTCAAAAAGAATTAGAGCAACTGCTAACCGAAAAAAATGTCGTAGCAGGAATAGCCGTAAGTTACCAAGGAAAAACAATTTGCAGAATCAATGCCACTCAGAATTTTCCCATGATGAGCGTATTCAAACTGCATCAGGCTATAGCTATCATCAGCCGGCTGCAACAAGATTCGCTAACCCTTAAAAGCCCTGTATTCATTACAAAAAACATGTTGGACTCCAACACCTACAGTCCTCTGCGAGACAAATATCCGCAAGGAAATATCCAAATGAATATCGGAAAACTTATTGAATATTCAGTGGCCTTAAGCGACAACAATGCCAGCAACATTCTCTTCTCATTGTTCGGCGGACCGGAATTTGCACATCAGTACATACAAGATTTGGGCTGCAGACACACACAGATACAATGGACAGAAAAGCAAATGAATACTATTCATCGCCGTGCATACAATAACTGCACAACTCCGGACGATGCTATCATCTTACTTGAAACCTTAGCCAATAAAAAATCAGACAACGACCTAATCCATTGGCTAAAAACAATAATGGCCAACACTCAAACAGGAACGAATCGTTTAGCCAAATACTTACCCGATAATCATACTCTATACCATAAAACAGGCACAGGATATACCGAAAAAGACGGCACTCTCATGGCAATAAATGATATCGGCTTTGTAGTATTGCCGGATGGAAGCCATTACTCTATTGCAGTCTTCTGCACCAAAAGCAAAATGTCGCAAGAAGATACAGAAGAACTTATTGCTAAAATTTCAATGCTCACAAACAAACACATCCTCTCATGGAAGTAAACATCAAAATAAGATACATTGGAATCTCAGTCCAACGATAGTACAGTCATTAATATTCCAGGATCCATTCTGCTCGCTTTTGAGGATACTCATACATCCCTATTTCTTAACAAAATGCTTTGATAGGTCCTCTGCCGAAAGGAATCCGCTATGTCTGAAAAACTCCTTGCCATTCTTGTCAAGCAAAACCTGTGTAGGTATCGTTGCTATTCCGAAATAATCAACAAAATCCCTGTTTTTCTTCAGACTTACATTGATAAACACCACATTCACCCGACTACCGTATTCCTGTTTGATGGTCTCCATAACATCCTCCATCTGGCGACAAGAATGACAGCCGACCGAACCAAATTCAAGAAACGTATATTCATAGCTTTTCTTATTCGTGTTATAATCATATAGTGCAGACAAAGAGTCCCCCACTGCATTCTTTTCCGACTGTTCCATCCTGTCTGTCATATTTCGGGAGGCATAGCGAATCAAAATATCCCGAAACAAAACCAAAGAGCAAAACAGAACAAGTATTAAAACAACCGATATATAACCTCTGTATTTCTTCATTATACTGATTATGAATTACATTTTATTAATCTCCATCTGTATCCTGTTTAAAAACGAACCGGCATGAGCACCATCCATTTGTGTATGATGGAACTGAAAAGACAAATTAATATAATACCTGAAAAAATGACGCGAATACCGTCCCCAAATAATGAAAGGATTGTTGAATATGCCACTATACATACCGCCAGCAAATTCTAATTCCGTATCAATAACCGCAGAAGTTCCGATAACCATACACTCTTCAGATAAATCCCGGTCAGCACAACTCATTGCGACTTCTGCCGTATACTTCATATAGTCCCGACAATAACTCTCAAAATCCCCCTGAAATTCAATATCACAAGAACTGACTTCTCCCATCCGATTTTTCACCATTGTATTAATGGCTATTTTATCGAATTGCATTAGCTTATCTCCCACTGGCAAAAGATAAAATTCCTTTTGCTGAAGAGCTGCCTTTCCAATGCAGTAGTCAAGCAGCATATTGAACTTCAAATGCTTTTTTTTACTTATCCTAACAAGGCGTGTCACATCTATTTTCTTGACAAAAGTAAGCATAGGATTGGGAGCATTTTTCCAAATCTCGAACTGACGCCCTCTGGTTGTCTCATATGGATTAATTTCTTTCATATTTATGTCATTTCTTATCTAAATCAACCGAATATTTCATAGAACTTATTAATGGAAACACGAATTAGAAGGGTACAAAGAGAAAGGAGTTATCTGCTAACTTATAGACAAGTCAGATAGCTCCTACTCAATATTATTTTTTGCGACGGTATTTTTGATTGGGGTCATTGGGCTTTCCAGGTACAGTGCGTTCAAGGATTCCTGCTTCTACAAGGTCATAAATATAACGCTTGCGATTATTATAGAAATCAGTTAATCCAAGCCTATCCATTATCTCCTTAGCTGTACGGGGCACTGAACAGAAATTTCGAATATCTTTTTGCTTTTGAGATAATTTTATGTGAGGTTGCACACTTTCTGAGGAGATTGAAACTATTTTATGAGTAACCTGATTGGTAGGTTGCTCACTTTCCGGGGAGGCGATGTTTATTTTGTGAGTAACTTGGTCGGCAGGTTGCTCACTTTCTGAATGAGGTTGGTTTCCGATGCGGGGAATGGTTATGACGAACTCATTAGCGGCATGGGTTATTTCACTGCTGTCGCTGATGCCATTGGAGAAGATGGCATTAGGGCTGTATTCAAGCGCACGGCGGATTCCACTACCTGCGCCTGTATAGGGCAGCAGATAGTTAGCATTGGTGAACAGGAACATATTGCGTGGCATGGATGTTCCGTTCTTCATGTCTTCCACCGTCAGTCCATTGGGCAGTGATCCGGGGCTGTGAATCTCCACGCGGTTGTCGAATATGAAAATACGGATTGGAGCTTTGATATTCAGCGAGCGATGCACAAGCGCATTTACCACATACTCGGTCAGACTCTCGTATGGTATTTCCAACTCGCCTAAAGAATTAAACTCCTTTTCAACCTGCACCTTCCGAAGATTGCGGGTAAAGAAATTCATGATGGTGCGGAACTGGTGGAGCAGATTCCCCTCAATCTCCATGTCGTGCATCTTGTCACGAAACTGTGTTCCGCCAATTGAATTGCCTATGTAACTGATACACTTTGCCGTCATCACCGGAAGCCAACGCTGGGTATATTTGCCGAAGAGCAACATCGCAGCGACAGTCAGCTTTCCATCGGGACGAATAAACCGGAGATTACGAAGCAGTTTCTCAATCGTAGTTCCTTTGATAACGAACTCTGCCATATCATCAAGTGAATAGTCTTTCATATTCAACTCGTCAATGGCCTTGCCTTTGAATACCGGTGCGAAACGATTCATGAGATACAGTTTGATGGTATCGGCATCAAGGTCTTCAAGCGTGGCATTTTGCACAGCAACTTCGTCCGGGTCGAAATTGCCGCACTCACTCATCATCTCGGCAAGTTCGGAATTGTCAAACACCTTACGCTTGTCTGCGCCACTCTTCACCCATATCACGCCCTTATTGTCATGGTATGGCTTATTCTTTCCTTCGGGAATAGTAGCAATAACTACGGCACCGCCAGTGACAGGCACGTTCTCAACATCTATAAGCACGTTAGGAATCACATTCTCCGATGCGATACTTGTCAGTAGATTCGTAGTCTCTTGCAATTCCACATACGACAGCGCATTAATCGCTCCCGACTTGTCATTGATGCCGATAACAAGCTGTCCGCCGTGAGAGTTGCTGAACGCCACCATTTCGCAGCCGATGTCATAGCGGTCATTCGCCCGCTCCTTAAATTGCACTTTTCCGGCTTCTGCCAAATCGCGCATTTGAAGTAATTCTTGCTCTGTCATATTTTTGTCTGTCTATTATCTTAATACTATTGAAAAAGATTTGGAATAGAGTCAGAATCCGTTGGATTAACTATATTTTTGATTTCTAAAAGCAATCCCTCAATTTGTTTCTTTTCTTCATCGTTAATTTGCTCCGAGAAATCGGATTCAATACTCTCCTTTGCTATGAGCTTTTTAAATAATTCGATATATGAAAATGGTCGCATGTTTGTTCCTTCATATATACAAATTGATATATTTTATTGTTTATGTGCAAATATAGTGATTTCTTTTCACTCACTAAAGTAAACTGAAGGTTTTGTAGTGTCAATCTGAAGAAATCGTTGAGTTAGGACTAAAATCCCAAGCGATTCTACTTGCTATTTTATAAAAAAGAACTACCTCTGCACCAAGACGAGAGGTCATGTAAGCAACTCAAAGCAAATCGCAGAAATAGGCACGGTTGCCAATTCATTTGTCATATCCTATTCTTATTCCGACCAAAACAATATGTCGCCAACATAGCAACAACTCCTATACCCTCCCCACTGCCATCTCATCTCTAAAACAAATCTATAACACATCCATGTAATAGATTATAGACACCTTATAACAAGGCTATATGAAAGCTATATACATAGCATTTATATAGCATTCATATAGCATTCGATATGGATGTGACATGGATTTGACATAGACTTGATACTGTTATGCCCAAGACAGAGAAAATCCATATCCATAAGACAATTTATTAATCGCATGTATCAGAGAGCTTTATTTGAATTGCAAAAAAAATCAAAACAATTATATGAAATTATTCCAAATAACGCTTTGAAATAAGCAGGAATTTCCGCTACTTTGTAGCAGAATAGAAAAAAGTATAATGAAAAAGCGATGGGTCATAAACACTCCGCCGGAGGAAACTAAGATACAAGAACTTGCAAAAAAAATAAATTGCCACCCCGTTATAGCAAATCTTTTGCTGCAACGGGGCATTGAAAGTGTTGAGCAAGCACAAGCATTTTTTAATCCTTCACTCAATATGCTCCACGATCCTTTTCTAATGAAGGACATGGATAAGGCAGTGGAACGCCTGGACAGGGCAATTGCCGCTGACGAGAAAATTCTGATTTACGGAGACTATGACGTAGATGGCACAACAGCCGTTGCTTTATTATACAAATACTTAAAAAACCGTTGCAACACAGAAAATTTAGAGTATTACATTCCGGACCGCTATACGGAAGGATATGGTGTCTCTATCAAAGGAATCGATTACGCTGCTGAAAACAATTTTTCTCTTATGCTGATTACCGATTGCGGTATCAAAGCAGTTGAAAAAGTAAAGTATGCAAATTCCAAGAAGGTTGACATTATCATTTGCGACCACCATACCCCCGGAGATTCGCTTCCGGAAGCAATTGCCGTGCTTGACCCGCAACGCAAAGACTGCGAATATCCATACAAATGGCTAAGCGGCTGCGGAGTGAGTTTCAAACTGGTACAGGCACATAGTCTGAAACACAATCTCCCGATGTCGGAGCTTTACAAACTGCTGGATTTACTCTGTGTAAGTATTGCGAGCGATATCGTCCCCATCACCGGAGAAAACCGCATTCTGGCCTATTACGGGCTGCAACAGTTGAATACACAACCAAGTCTTGGACTTAAGACCATCATAAAAGTTGCCGGTATCGGTAAAGAGATTTCAATCAACGATATTGTTTTCCGTATCGGTCCCCGCATCAATGCTGCCGGACGAGTAGAATCAGGACGTAAATCCGTTGAGCTGCTGACGGCTGATTCTGAATCAACAGCAGAGGATATTGCACTGGATATTGATACCTTCAACGACCAACGCAAAAAACTGGACCACAACATTACGGAAGAAGCAATACGGCATATCAAGCATTCGGACATTGAACCTTCTAAGAAAACAACGGTATTGTTCAACTCCAATTGGCACAAAGGTGTCATCGGAATTGTCGCTTCGCGTTTGACCGAATCGTTCTATCGCCCAACCATCATCCTGACAGAATCCAACGGACTGGCAACCGGCTCTGCCCGCTCTGTCGAAGGATTTGACTTGTATTATGCCATTTCGCAATGCAGCGAATACCTGGAAAACTACGGCGGACACAAATATGCTGCCGGTCTGACCTTAAAGTTGGAAAATCTTGAACCGTTCAAGGAGAAATTTGAACAGATTGTGTGTGAAACCATCAATGACGAGATGCTGACTCCACAAATCAACATCGACGCTCAATTGAAACTGAGTGATATCACTCCGGAATTCTACCACATGCTCCAAAAATTCGCTCCATTCGGTCCAAACAACACAATTCCTGTTTTTGTAACAGAAAATGTAATTAATTTCATTGGTACCCGCCGCGTGGGACGTAATAACGAACACTTGAAACTCGTGGTGGTTGACGATACCCGTGTCTGCAACGACCGGAGCGGCATTGGTTTCGGAATGGGAAACTTGTATGACAAAATCAATACAGGACATTTCTTTGACATCTGCTATACTTTGCAGGAGAATGAATTCATGGGAAAGAATGATATACAAATGATGCTCAAAGACCTTCACTTTCAAGATGACGAAAATTAAGGTGTATGAACTCTTCCAAACTATTAGACAAAGCCGTTGAACAGTTTGCCTCACTTCCTGGCGTAGGACGAAAAACTGCTCTTAAATTTGTATTGCATTTATTAAAACGCAAACCGGAAGAAGTTGCCTCTTTCGTACAAAGCATCACGAATCTGAAAACAAATATACGGGAATGTAAAGTGTGCCACAATATCGCAGATAGCGAGTTGTGCGAAATCTGTGCAGATAAAAAAAGAGATACTTCCACCATCTGTGTTGTTGAGAATATCAAAGATATCCTCTCTATTGAAGGAACTTCTCAATATAACGGACTCTACCATGTGTTAGGAGGTATCATATCACCCATGGACGGTATCGGACCATCTGATTTGAACATTACTTCGTTAATAAACCGTGTAGAACAGGGAAATATACGTGAAATTATCTTTGCACTCAGCGCTACTATCGAAGGAGACACGACCGGATATTTCATCTTCAAGAAATTGAAGAACAAAGAGAATCTGGTTATCAGCACTATTGCCAAAGGTATTTCCATTGGTAATGATTTGGAATATACCGACGAACTGACCCTCGGACGTTCAATTATCAATCGAATCAAATTTAGTTTCAACGAATAGCACACTACCATGAAAGTAAAAAACATACATGTAGCCTATTTCAGTGCAACCTATACTACCCGCCAGATCATTAAAGGGATATCCACCCATTTTCAGGGAATCATTTCGGAACATGACCTCACACAAAATGATGTATACCAACCGACAAAGTTGGCTCCCGATGATTTGTTGATTGTCGGAATGCCGGTATATGCAGGACGTATTCCTGCTATGGCCGCCGAAAGGTTGAAGAAAATTACAGGCGAACAAACTCCTGCTATTTTAATCGTTGTTTACGGTAACCGAGACTATGATGATGCCTTGCTGGAATTGCAGGATATTGCCATAGGAAACGGGTTTTCACCTATTTCGGCAGGAGCCTTTGTTGCCCAGCATTCCATCTTCCCTAAAGTCGGAATATCACGTCCGGACAGAGCCGACCACGAAATCATCAATGATTTTGCAGAGAAAAGTGCAAAAATTCTCGAAGAACTCCCTATCAATACCACACCAAGTCCGCTGGCTGTAAAAGGCAACCGTCCCTATAAAACACCGGGAAATATTCCACTCACGCCTCAAGGTAACAGCAAATGCAATCATTGCGGCACTTGCGTACGCCTATGCCCCAGTGGAGCTATCTCTGCTGAATCACCACGCAAAACCGACAAGAGCAAATGCATTGCATGCGGACGCTGTATCGTTGTTTGTCCTCATCGGGCCAGACATTTCGGAGGCCTTCTCTATTGGATTGCCGGACGGAAATTTGTCAAAGCAAATAGCGCACGCAAGGAGGCCGAAGTGTTTTTTCAACACTAATCAGACAATCCTGCCATAAGACTTTATCAATCCTATGTTCATATAGGATTGATTTGACATATATAGAATCGAAAGCTTATGAAAATCATACATACCAGCGACTGGCACTTAGGCCAGCATTTTTTTCGTTATGACAGGAACGATGAGCATCGTTTCTTCATAGACCAACTCTGTGATATTGTCAAAAACAGACAACCGGATGCACTGCTGGTCAGTGGGGATATATTTGATAATGTTGCTCCGACAGCACCGACACAAAAACTGTTTGTCGAATCCATACTCACCCTCCACGATGCATGCAAAGAGATGGTAATTGTCGTCACTGCCGGCAACCACGATAGCGGTCCGCGCCTGGAAGTCACCAAACAATTGTGGCAGCAATTCGGGGTACACCTATATGGGAGTTGCCTACGCAATGAAGACGGGACATTCAATCCGACACAATATGTTCTAAAGATTAAAGATTATGGATTTATCATCGCTGCCCCCTATTTTCATTCATCCAATTATCCGGCACTACAAACCGGGATAGAACGGGAACAACGCAAACAATCTTTTTATCAGGCACTGATTGACGAAGCCCAACAGCAAAACACAAACCAGTTGCCCATCGTCATGATGGCGCATCTGGCCGTCAGTGGCAGTGATGTGCGAGGGCATGACGAACGATTGATTGGAGACATGGACCAAGAGCCTCTCTCCGCTTTAGGACACGGCTATGATTATCTGGCCCTGGGACATATACACAAACCACAGACACTCAATCATTCAAACCAATCCGCCCGCTATAGCGGAAGCCCGATTCCTCTTAGCTTTACTGAAGATTATGAACACTCGGTCAGTTATATTGAAATTCCGGCACACCAAACACCTCCAACCATTGAAAGCATCCCTATCCTCCCTTTACGAAAAGTAAAAACCATTCCGGAGAATGGAGAAAATCTGGAAACAGCCTTAAAAGCTCTTTCGCAAGTGGATGACACAGACAATTCATATATACGCTTACTGATAGACCAAGAGGGCATTCTACCGGCAGATGCAGAACACCGGGCCAATGCTATCACACAGGAGAAACAATGTCGGTTTTGCGAAATCCGTAAAGTCATACATCAGCCAAAGGACATGGACCAAGGACGATATAAAACCCTGAATGTAGAGGAACTCAAAGAAGTGCCACCTCTGGATATTGCGGCCCAACACTATAAACACACTCAAGGATGTGACCTCAATGAAGAGCTGACAAAATTAATGCGACAAGCTATTGAAGAAGTAGCAAAAGAGGAAACACAACACTCATAAAAAGCTGCCATGAAAATACAAAAACTGACCATACACAATATCGCCTCTATTGAAGACGCCATCCTGGAGTTTGACAAAGAACCACTGGCATCGGAACCTCTATTCCTGATTACCGGAGAAACCGGGTCCGGAAAAACAACTATTTTAAATGCCATCTGTCTGGCCCTTTACAATACTTCTCCCAATTTAAAACAGATTGGCAGCGCCGAAGAAGATGCAGAAGGTGTACAGACAAACAATCCCCGCCAACTTATGCGCCGCGGCACAACCGAAGCGTTCATTTCTCTGACGTTCGAAGGAAATGACGAGAAACATTATGAAGCTGTCTGGAGCGTCAGACGAGCCAGAAACAAAACGAACGGAGCTCTTCAAAGCGTAAAACGCACCTTACAATGCAAGGAAACGGATGTCACATTCCAAAAAGAAGTAGAAATAAGACAGACCATCCAAGAGGTTATCGGCCTGACATTCGAACAATTCTGCCGAACCACCATGCTGGCACAGGGACAGTTTTCCAAATTCATGAATAGCGAGGAAAAAGATAAGGCTGAAATTCTGGAAAAACTTACCGGTACGGAAATTTATGCCCGCATCGGTAAAAAAATATTCGATCTTAGCAAAGCCAAGAACATTGAATTTGAAAAAATCAACAGCGAAATACGAGGGGCCCAACTTCTTAGCGAAGAAGAGACAACAACCTACAAACAACAGATTGAGCAACTTCAACAACAATATACAGAACAGACGGCCTTATCAAAAGGCATTGAAACGCAATTGCACTGGCTGACAGAACAAGAGAGCAAACGAAAAAACATTGAACAATGTCTCACAGAATTACAGAGCCTACAAGAAAAAATAGGTCAAGAAGAAACTGTTGAAAAAAAGAGACTTATCCAAACATGGGAAAATACCACCGAGATTCGTAATATATTAAAAAACAAGGCAGCAATAAAACAAGAACTATCAGAAAAAGAGCAACAACTGAATACGCAGGCAATTGAATTTCAAAAATTTATTTCAGGATTAAACGATTTACAAAAACGACTGTCAGAAATCCGTGAAACCATCAAAGCATGTAAAAAAGAAATTGATGACGAACAACTCCATGCGCCTATCTATGCTGCTGCCAACCGTATTGCAGAATATGTCAGAACATTGAATGAAAAAAACGCTTATCTACAAAAATACCGAGACATCCAATCTGCCAATCAAAAGCAGCTGCTCGCACTGACAGACCAAGCGATGAGAATCAACCAAGAGACTGAAAAAGCTGAAAGTGCATATAAACAGCAAGAAAATCTGGTGACACATCTCCGACTGGTGACGGCACATTTAAATTTACAGACATTGGCAGAGACTGTCAGTCACGGTAAAGAAAAAATCAATGCCCTAGCACAAGCCATTACTACCGTCAATAATTACCTCGAAAAATCAGAAGATTACGCTTCCGAAAACAGCACCCTAGAAACAAACAAGGCTCTACTTGCCACCGAGGAAAAGCATAAAATCCAACTTGAACAGCAATGGACTATCGCCAAACAAGAGCTGTTGGAATTGGAAAACCAATACAAGGGAAAACAGGATTTATGTGACCATATCACAGAATTACAGACGCTGTTCAAGAAAGAACAGACCTGTCCGCTTTGCGGCTCAACTGTAAATGGACTGCATACTGAAATGATACTGAAAGAAGCCGTACAAGAAGCTAAACGCCTAAAAGAGACTGCCCAGAAAAAACACGACGAATTACAACAAAAATACGTACAGACACAAGCAAATATTGTACAACTTCAAACCGTTTACACCAATAGTATCCAAAAGCTGGCACAAAAGAAAAAGACCTTAGACAAGACCGTTCTCCAGGCAACAGAACAGACGATTCCTTTTGGCATAAACTACAAGACTGAAGATGCCATCAGTCTCCTGACCAATATGCTGGAATCCTTGAAACTGCAAAACCAGAAAGACGAGCAGATTCAAAAAGAAGCCAACACCAAGAGAGAACAACTCAGCCAGGCAGAATCAGTTTTAACAAAAATCAAAACTAATATCGACTCTATCCGAAAAACATATCAGACTCTACAAGAGAATATTCTGCGCCTGAACACGCAGGATGCTCACCAAAAAGGATTGGCAGAACAAACTGAAAAAGACATACAATCTATCCGGAAAGAATTTTTTCTACTTGTCAAAAAAGAGGACAATCCAGAGGATATGGATCTGAATACCTTGAATGCCAAAATACAAGAAAAAGCTCGACATTATACTGATAACATCAACAGATTCGCCACGCTCACCCAGCAGGAAAATCTACTGGAAAGCGAAATCAAGACCATCCGGGAAATAACCGATTCATTAAAGAAACTGTTCCCTGGAACAGAAACCGATGCCGTACAAGAAATACCGCAACTAACAAAAGCCCTACACCATTTTAGCAATGAAATCAATCTTTTGCAAGGGGCCATACAGCATACCCGGGAAAACTTAAAAACAAATGACTCTGAAGCCAATCTGTATTTCCAGCAACATCCGGACATGTCAGAAGAATTCATCAGACACCTCATACAGATTCCAACCCTAACGGTAGAACATTATAAATAGGAAATCGAAGGACTGGAAAAAAACATACAACAAAAACAAGGAGCCTATAACCAGTTAGTTGAACAATTGAATCATCATAACCGGCAAAAACCGGAAATCCCGCATGACGCTTCCATTGAAAGTCTGACGGATAAAAAAAATGACATTGACACCATTGTTAAGACGAATCATGAAGAAAGAATTAGGTTGCAAACCATTCTTAACAATAATGCGGAGCGACTCCAACTTCTCACGCACAAACGGGAACTGCTAGAGCAACTGCGCCATGAGAAAGACAATTGGAATCAATTGGAAAGTCTTTTCGGCGGAGCCCAAGGAGATAAATTCAAAAAAATAGCCCAAAGCTATGTACTGAGAGCTCTGTTGGAAAAAGCCAACTATTATCTGCAAATGCTCAGCAACCGCTATGAACTGGAATGCGCAGACGGGTCGTTAACCATCAATGTTATAGATAACCACCAAGGTGGAGCTATCCGCAATGTAGGACTGCTGTCCGGTGGCGAAGGCTTTATTGTGTCACTCGCTCTTGCATTGGGACTTTCAGCCATCAGTAAAGAGAAAATCAACGTAGACACCCTATTCATTGATGAAGGTTTCGGAACCCTCAGCAATGAGTATCTTGAAATTGTCATCAATACCCTTGACCGACTACACCAATTCGGAGGGCGACGAGTAGGTATCATCAGCCATGTTGCAGAACTTGCTACCCGCATTCGTACACAAATTCAAGTGAAGCGCTCCGGACCAAGCAGCAGTAAAATAAAAGTCATAACAGATTAACAACAACAAACTTATTAGTACCTTTGTCATCCGACAATAAAGCAAATGATATGATTACATACTCCTATATAGAAAAAGGCAAATTCGAATTGACCGAGAAACCGATACCGGAACTTCAAGATGCACGCGATGCAATTATACGAGTAACTCTCAGCAGTATCTGCACCAGCGATTTACACATCAAACACGGGAGTGTGCCAAGGGCCGTTCCTGGTATCACAGTGGGTCATGAAATGGTTGGTATCGTTGAAAAGACAGGAGATGCCGTTACCCGAGTAAAACCCGGCGACCGCGTTACGGTGAATGTAGAGACCTTCTGCGGAAAATGCTTTTTCTGTCAACACGGCTATGTAAACAATTGTACAAACCCTCATGGAGGATGGGCATTAGGTTGCCGGATAGATGGAGGGCAGGCTGAATATGTCCGTGTACCCTATGCGGACCAAGGACTAAACCGGATTCCGGATACGGTCAGCAATGAGCAAGCCTTATTTGTCGGCGATATCCTTGCCACCGGATTTTGGGCTGCCCGTATATCAGAAATCTCTTCCGAAGACACTGTGCTTATCATCGGAGCAGGACCTACCGGAGTATGTACTTTATTATGTGCCATGTTACACACTCCACGACGCATTATCATTTGTGAAAAGTCGCCGGAACGCATCCAATTCATCCACAACCATTATCCGGATGTGCTGGTAACAGAACCTGAAAATTGTAAGGAATTTGTATCCCGACATAGTGAGCATGGCGGAGCCGATGTGGTATTGGAAGTGGCAGGCAGCAACGACTCCTTCCGCTTAGCCTGGGAATGTGCCCGTCCCAATGCAATTGTCACAGTTGTAGCCCTTTATGATAAACCGCAACTTCTTCCTCTTCCGGAAATGTATGGAAAAAATCTTACATTTAAGACAGGCGGTGTGGACGGCTGCGACTGCGAAGAAATCCTGCGTCTTATTGCGGAAGGGAAAATAGATACAACGCCGCTGATCACACACAGATATTCTCTTTCCCATATTGAAGAAGCATACGATCTGTTTGAAAACAGAAAAGACAATGTGATTAAAACTGCAGTGTTCACAGAATAATATTTCCGGGGAAATTTGAATGGGAAAATCTTATTGCAGCAGGAAATGTGGAATGATATAGATATATTTCCGTGAACAATAATCTGAAAACATAATAAATTTATAGTGCTTTTTTCAAAAGTACACGTTATAATAAAGA
>OGQF01000833.1_pt1 | contig 24412 bp, 20 predicted proteins | sample 1553141 | NCBI WGS metagenome assembly OGQF01 (sample SAMEA2580005, study PRJEB22360) | human gut metagenome | biome: human gut; feature: human-associated habitat; material: faeces | place: Denmark | collected 2008/2010
AACCGCTTTTTATTATGGTTAATGACGCGCACAGCCGTATTTAAAATATTTTCCGTACACCTGTAGTTAATATTTAAAAGCACCGTTTCCGCCTTTGGATAATCTTTTGTAAAATTCAACATAATTTCCGGGCGTGCCCCGCGAAAATGATAGATGGACTGATCGTCATCCCCTACAATAAAAAGATTGTTAATATCCTGGAGGTGTTCATCAAGCCCCTGTCCCTGTGTATGCGATTGTTTGGTAACGTTTTGGGAGCATTCGTTATCATGGAGCTGTTGAAGCTTCTGGTTCCGGTAGCATTGCCGGTACCTTTCAGCTTTTACTTTGATATTTTTGATGGATTGATTCAGGCATATGTATTTGTATTCCTGACATCCATGTACATTAAGGAAGCCATTGAGTAACTGGATAACTATTCAGAGCTATTTTGCGAATGCGATTATGAATAGTTATGAAACACTAATTCACACAAAAACGGAGGAAAAGAATTATGATAGCTATTGGAGCAGGTATTGCAGCACTGGCATGTATCGGAGCAGGTATCGGTATCGGTATCGCAACAAGTAAAGCAGCAGAGGCAGTCGCAAGACAGCCGGAAGCAGAGAGCAAGATCACCAAGATCTTACTGTTAGGTGGTGCGCTGGCAGAGGCAACCGCTATTTACGGATTCGTTATCGGTATCCTGATCATTCTGTTCATGGCATAACTATCCGAAGTCGGATACGTCACAGACAAGCGTCAAATGCCTGCATTTGTAAGCTGTTTTGTGACGATTTACGATGACTAAAACTCCATGAGCAAAAAGAAAGCTCTGAAAGAGCGTTTTGCGAATGGAAGTTTCGGATAGTTATAAGGAAATTAGAAAGCGAAACGTAAGAAAGGATGAAAGCACATGCTGAGATTAGATATTAATATTGTATGGACCATCCTGAATCTGTTGATCATCTTTGCCATTGTGAAGATCTTCCTGATCAAGCCCATCCACAAGATCCTGGATGCAAGACAGGCAGAGATCGATAAGCAATATGCAGATGCAAAAGCTGCACAGGACAGTGCCAATGAACTGAAAGGCCAGTACGAGGCATCCTTAAGCGGTGTTCAGGCAGAAAAAGAAAGCATTCTGAACGAGGCAAGAGGCAAGGCCAGCAACGAATATGACCGCATCGTGGCAGATGCCCAGACAGAAGCGAAAAAGATCATGGACAATGCCAGTAAGAATGCCACACTGGAAGAGCAGAAGCGCATCGAGCAGGCACAGGAACAGATCGCCGGCCTGGTAGTGGAAGCTACTGCAAAACTGGTAGCTGCCAAGCAGAACGCAGATTCAGACAGAGAACTTTACAACCAATTTATAGCAAAGACAGGTGAAAAGATTGATTAGTACAGCTTTAGAATACGCAAAAAGATTGCGTGAACTGAATATCCCCGGAGACATTGTAGGTCAGACAGGCGATATCTTCAAAGCCGTACCGCAGGTGAAGCTGGATTTCGAATCCCCTGCTGTGTCGCTGTCTGCCAAGCACAATGTAATAGAAAAAGTATTCCCCTTACAGATCAGAGATTTTCTGAAAGTCCTGTGTGACAACGGAGACGTCTATCTGTGGGATGATATCTGCACCGCATACAGAGAAGTCTCTCCCGAGAAAAAGGAAGAGTTCGTTGTAACCCTGTCCTATGTGACAGCGCCCACCGATGAGCAACTGCAGAATATCCGTAATTTTATCCAGAAGAAATACAACAGAGAGGATATGGTCTTTGAGACCAAAGAAGATCCTTCTCTTGGCGGCGGTTTCATCATCCGTGCCGGTAACGAGGTCTATGACTGGAGTACCAATGGACGTATGAAGCAGTTCGCAGACAAGCTTTCCCAGGTAGGAAAGACCGCCAGTGAGCAGGGCATTATTTCCATTCTGAAAGGTGAGATCGAGGATTTCAACTTACAGGCACAGGAAAATGAAATCGGTTCTGTCAGCTGGGTAGGTGACGGTATCGCCAACGTCAATGGTATCGACCATGCAGAGTACGGCGAGATCGTTATCTTTGATTCCGGTGTCAAAGGTATGGTACAGGATGTCCGCAGAGATGAGATCGGATGTATCCTGTTCGGTCATGATACCGAGATCCGCGAAGGCACCAGAGTCGTTCGTACCGGTAAGAGAGCCGGTATTCCTGTAGGTGACGGATTCAAAGGCAGAATCGTGGATGCTCTGGGAGCACCCATTGACGGTGCAGGTCCTATTAAGGAAGAAGGCTATCGTCCCATCGAGCAGCCGGCACCTTCCATCGTGGACAGACAGTCCGTAGGCGTGCCTATGGAGACTGGTATTCTGGCTATCGATTCCATGTTCCCCATCGGTCGTGGACAGCGTGAGCTGATCATCGGTGACCGTCAGACCGGTAAGACTTCCATTGCCATCGATGCAATTTTGAACCAGAAGGGCAAGGATGTGGTATGTATCTATGTGGCTATCGGCCAGAAGGCATCCACCATTGCAAAACTGGTAGGAACCCTGAAAAAGAACGATGCCATGGATTACACCATTATCGTATCTGCAACCGCCAGCGATCCTGCACCTCTACAGTACATCGCACCTTATTCCGGTACCGCACTGGCTGAGTACTTTATGTATCAGGGCAAGGATGTCCTCATCGTATACGATGATCTGTCCAAGCATGCGGTAGCTTATCGTGCACTGTCCCTGCTGCTGGAACGTTCTCCCGGACGTGAGGCATATCCGGGAGATGTATTCTATCTGCATTCCAGACTGCTGGAGCGTTCCGCAAGACTGAGTGCAGATAAGGGCGGCGGCTCCATCACCGCACTGCCGATCATTGAGACCCAGGCAGGCGATGTATCCGCATACATTCCGACCAACGTTATCTCCATTACCGATGGTCAGATCTTCCTGGAGAGTGATCTGTTTTTCTCCGGCATGAGACCTGCAGTCAATGTCGGTCTGTCCGTATCCCGTGTCGGCGGTGCTGCACAGACCAAGGCAATGAAGAAAGCAGCCGGAAGTATCCGTATCGACCTGGCACAGTTCCGTGAGATGGAAGTGTTCACCCAGTTCGCATCTGATCTGGATAACGCCACAAAGGAACAGTTACAGCACGGACATGTACTGATGGAACTGTTGAAGCAGCCTCTGTGCAGACCTTTGAGCATGGCAGAGCAGGTTATGACCCTGTGTGCAGCCAACGGCAGAGTGATGCTGGATGTGCCTGTAAGTCAGGTAAAGGATTTCCAGATGAAGTACTTAGACTACATGAAGGAACAGCACAGCGACATCGTTCGTCAGTTAGAGACCACCAAGGCTCTGGATGACGAGCTGAACAAGCAGATCTGTGATGCTGCAACAGAATTTAAAAAGGAATTTTTACAGAAATAATGTAACTATTCAGAAACCCATTCGCAAAACCGCTCTTTCAGGGCTTTACTTTTGCTTATGTGGTTACTTCGCCCATTGGCTCTGAATAGTTACAAATAACAGGAGGTTAACATGGCAAATACGAGAGAAATACAAAGTCGTATGAAAAGCATTCAGGATACCATGAAGATCACCAATGCCATGTATATGATCTCTTCCACAAAGCTTCGGAAAGCTAAGAAGAATCTGGAAGAGACAGAGCCTTACTTCTATACTCTGCAGACGATGGTCAGCAGAATTGTCCGTCATTTACCGGAGATCGATAATAAATATTTCGATGAACGGAAGGACAAACCGGCTGGGGAGAAGACTACGGGACTGATAGTAGTCACCGCGGATAAGGGACTGGCCGGAGCCTATAACCATAATGTACTGAAAATGGCAGAAGAACAGATGCAGAAAGCCGGACAGACAGGAAGCTACAAGCTGTTTGTCGTGGGTGAGCTGGGACGTCAGTATTTCGGACACAGAGGAATCAAGGTGGCTGAGCAGTTCCATTATACAGCACAGAACCCGACCCTGCATCGTGCCAGGATCATCACAGAGACGATCCTGGAGCAGTTCGAAGAAGAGCAGCTGGATGAGGTATATATTATTTATACCAATATGGTAAACAGCGTGACGACGGAACCGCAGATGCTGCGTCTGCTACCTATCGTAAAAGAACGGTTTATTACCAAAGACGGACAGGATCTGAGTATGTATCAGGATCCGCTTGTCATGACCCCGTCCCCGAAAGCAGTGCTTGATAACATTGTTCCGGATTTTGTCATGGGATATGTATACGGTGCACTGGTAGAATCGTTCTGCAGTGAACAGAACGCCAGGATGATGGCCATGGAGGCAGCAAATAAGAATGCTTCCGCCATGATCCATGATCTGTCCATTCAGTACAACCGGGTACGTCAGGCTATGATCACACAGGAGATCACTGAGGTCATTGCCGGTGCCAAGGCTCAGAAAAAGAAGAAAAAGGCAAGAAAGGAGGTCCTGAACAATTGAGTAACGTAAAGGAAAAAAATCATGGTAAGATCGTCCAGGTCATGGGACCTGTTGTAGACGTAGAGTTCGAGAACAATGATCTTCCCTTTATCAAGGATGCCCTGGAAGTATACAGTGAAGGCAAGCGTCTGGTCATGGAAGTGGCACAGCATATTGGCAACAATACCGTTCGCTGCATCATGCTGGGTGCCAGTGAAGGACTTTGCAAGGATATGGATGTCATTGCTACCGGAAAAGGAATTCAGGTGCCGGTAGGTAATAAGACACTGGGTAGATTGTTCAACGTATTGGGAGAGACCATCGACGGTGGAGAATCCCTGGAAGGAGAGGAGCATTGGGTCATCCACAGAGATCCACCTTCCTTCGAAGAGCAGAGTCCTGTAGTAGAGATGCTGGAGACCGGTATCAAGGTTATCGATCTGCTGGCTCCCTATGCAAAAGGTGGTAAGATCGGTCTGTTCGGCGGTGCCGGTGTAGGTAAGACCGTGCTGATTCAGGAGCTGATTCGTAATATTGCTACCGAGCACGGTGGATATTCTATTTTCACTGGTGTCGGAGAGCGTTCCCGTGAGGGTAACGATCTGTGGAGTGAGATGAAGGAGTCTGGAGTTCTGGAGAAGACTGCGCTAGTCTTCGGTCAGATGAACGAGCCCCCCGGAGCACGTATGCGTGTAGCCGAGACCGGACTGACCATGGCAGAGTACTTCCGTGATGAAGAGCACCAGAACGTGCTGCTGTTCATTGATAACATTTTCCGTTTCGTACAGGCAGGTAGTGAGGTATCCGCATTGTTAGGCCGTATGCCTTCCGCAGTAGGATATCAGCCCACTCTGGCTACCGAAGTCGGTGAATTGCAGGAGCGAATTGCTTCTACGAATAAGGGTAGTGTTACTTCCGTACAGGCTGTCTATGTGCCTGCGGATGACCTGACAGACCCTGCACCCGCAACTACATTCGCTCATCTGGATGCCACCACCGTTCTGTCCCGTAAGATCGTGGAGCAGGGTATTTACCCAGCTGTGGATCCTTTGGAATCCACCTCCCGTATTTTGGAAGAGGATGTGGTAGGTAAGGAGCATTACGAGACCGCCCGCCAGGTACAGGCAATGCTGCAGAAGTACAAGGAACTGCAGGACATCATCGCCATTCTGGGTATGGAAGAGCTGTCCGATGAGGATAAGGTCACCGTATATCGTGCCCGTAAGATTCAGCGTTTCCTGTCCCAGCCCTTCCATGTGGCAGAGAACTTCACCGGTGTACCCGGTAAGTATGTGCCTGTGAAGGAGACCATCCGCGGATTCCGTGCGATCATCGACGGAGAGATGGATGAGTATCCCGAGGCTGCATTCTTCAATGTAGGAACCATTGACGAGGCAGTGGAGAAGGCCAAGAAGCTCATGGCACAGTAAGGAAAGGCGGTGTGCGTATGAACACCTTCAGCTTGAAGGTCATTGCCAGTGATAAAGTATTTTTCGACGGGAAATGCGGCATCATTATCGTACCGGCTCTGGACGGCGAGCAGGCCATCATGTCCCATCATGAGGATATGGTCATTGCCACGAAGGAAGGCGAGGTACGGTTTAAGGAAAAAGAGGATGACGACTGGACCAAGGTTGTAGTAGGTGTGGGGTTTGTCTATATTTCTCATAACCGTGTGATCATGCTGGTGGATACGGCAGAACGGCCGGAGGATATCGACAGGGTCCGTGCGGAGGCTGCCCTGGAGCGTGCGAAGGAACAGCTGCGTCAGAAGCAGAGCATCCAGGAGTATCATGTATCCCAGGCATCCATGGCGAGAGCAATGCTGCGCCTGAAGGAAGCCGGAAAATACGAAGTCAAGTAGTAATACGTAAAATATAAGTAAAAAGTAACAAAATTAAGCCTGTAATGTTAGTAAATGTGTGCAATTCGGAAATTGTTATTTTTCTGTCATTGCGATAAAATCTCTTCAGAATCGTAAGGAGAGTTAAGCGATGGATTATTTACAGAAAAAATCAATACGAAGTGTCGCAGCTGCCATTACAGGCTTTTTGCGTCATTCCGTTCGAAAAATAGGAATTACCAGGGAGAAGCTTCCTTCCTGTATCGCGCTGGCAGTATGTCCGCTGGTGACATTTTATCTGTTTGAAATGTATACCCATAATCCTTTTACGACAATGCATTTCAAAACCCAGCTGTTGAACATGGCGTTCTATGTACTGACCGCACTTCTGTTATTCGGAATCGTGAAATATGTCCGGGCGGCTCTGATGTTGCAGACGGCCTTTTTCATGGTGGCAGGACTGGCGAATTATTATGTGCTGAATTTCCGTTCCGCACCCATCATGCCCTGGGATATTTATTCCATCAGTACAGCAGCCAGTGTGGCGGGCAATTTCAGCTATGAATTGTCCACCAGTACGATACTGGTCATTGTGGGATTCCTGATTTTGTTGTTGATCGAGAGCCGTTTTCATATGAAGGCACCGGGAAGAGTGGCAAAGAGAGCGGCGCTGATCCTGTTAAGCATTGTCATGATCTATGGTTATACCGGCATGATACAGAGCGAGAGCTTTGTGCAGAGCTTTGGATTATACGACAAGCTGTTTACCCCTACCGTCATGAATAAGAGAGATGGCAATATCGTGGCATTTCTGATGGAAATGGAATATCTGGATGTGGAGAAACCCGCAGATTATTCTGCAGATGGCACCGGCAGCAATTATGAGCAGGCCGGGAAGGATTCCGCTGGGCTTGCAGCAGCTGTGGAAGACCCGGAGAGCGTGAAGCGTCCGAATATCATTGTGATCATGGATGAGGCATTTTCGGATCTGGCAGTCCGGGGAGAGTTTACCACCAACGAAGACTATATGCCCTTTATTCACAGCTTACAACAGGGGGCAGAGAATACCAGAACCGGTTACCTGAATGTTTCCGTGCTAGGCGGGAATACTGCCAATACGGAGTTTGAATTCCTTACCGGCAGCACTATAGGATTTTTACCGCAGGGCAGCGTGGCTTACCAGCAGTATGTGCAGAAGGAGATGCCTTCTCTGGCTTCCTACCTGAAGGAACTGGATTATCATACTGTGGCGATCCATCCTTATTATGCCAGCGGCTGGGACAGAGACAGAGTCTATCCGCTGCTTGGATTTGATGAGTTCCTGTCACAGGACGATTTCAGGAATCCGAAACGGATCCGTAACTATATCTCCGATGAGAGCAGCTTTGCCAAGATCATCGAACTGTATGAGAATAAAAAAGAGGGAGAGCCTCTGTTTGCCTTTAACGTAACTATGCAGAATCACAGTGGTTACGAAGAGGAATTCCATAACTTTACCCCGGATATTACCGTGGATGGTATTGACTCCAAAGCATTGTCCATGTATCTGTCCCTGGTAAAACAGACGGATTCCGCCCTGCAGGGTCTGATCGATTACTTCTCTCAGGCGGAAGAGGATACCATGATTGTATTCTTCGGGGATCATCAGCCTACGACCTATGTGAGCAATCCGATCTTAAGAAATAATAAAGTGAATCCGGAGACTTTAACAGATGAGGAAAATCTGTTAAAATATAAAGTACCTTATGTGATCTGGAGCAACTTTGACATTGAGGAGCAGATGGACGGAGAGACCAGTGCCAATTATCTGGCCATGGATGTGCTGGAGAACTGTGATCTGCCGCTGCCTGCCCTGCAGAGCAGTCTGACCGGGCTTCGGAAGGAATACCCGGTGATCAGCGCAGCAGGTGTGAGAGAGGCGGACGGCACTCTTACGACGGTGAAGGAATGTGGGGAAGCATTGAACGATTACCGGAGGCTGGAGTATTATCTGCTGTTTGATTACGGAAGGTAAGAAAAGAGATCGTGGGAGAAAAATAATATGAACGGCAATAAAACGACAGCAACAAGTAGTGAGGAGCGCAGGATGCAGAGAGGGATCTCTGTGCTTGCGTTCTTTGTGCCTGCATTTATTATGCTGGTTCTTTTTATCATACGGGGCATATATCCTTTTGGTGACCGGAGTTTTCTGTTCTCCGACATGTACCATCAGTATATGCCTTTTTTAAGTGAATTTGTACACAAGATCAAAGCGGGAGAGGGACTGTTCTATTCCTACAATGTAGGGATCGGATCGAATTTCCTGGCACTGTATGTCTATTATCTGGCAAGTCCTTTTAACTGGCTGGTATTTTTGCTGCCGGAAGGCCTGATCATGGAATTCATGAGTTATCTGGTGATCCTGCGGATCGGCCTTATGGGGCTTACCTTCAGCATCTATCTGCGGAAAGTGTTCGGCAAGGAGGATCCGGCGGCTCTTTTGTTTTCCACTGCGTATGCTCTGTCCGGCTATCTGGCGGCCTACAACTGGAATGTGATGTGGCTGGACTGCCTGATCCTGCTACCCTTGATCCTGTTAGGAGCAGAGCGGCTGGTCAGAGAAGGCAAATGGGTCATGTATACCGTGACTCTGGGACTCTGTATTCTGACCAATTATTACATCTCCATTATGATCTGTATCTTTCTGGTGCTGTATTTTGGAATGTTGTTGATCACGGAATACTATACCATGACGGAAGGGCAGAGCAGGAAAGCACGGATCGTATTCGGCAGGATCGGAAGATTTGCATTTGCCTCCCTGCTGGCCGGAGGTCTGGCAGCGGCATTGTTGATTCCGGAGGTCTGTGCTATTCTACGGACGGATTTTGGCAATTCGGATTTCCCCGGTACGCTGGAGTCCTATTTTTCCGTGTTTGATATGCTGGCGAGACATTGCCTGTGCGTGACCACGGAGAGGGGACTGGAACACTGGCCGAACATTTACTGTGGTGTGGCAGTATTTTTACTGGTGCCCATGTATGCACTGAATGAAAAAATATCGGTGAGAAAACGGTTCTGCAATCTGGCACTGGCGGGATTTTTGCTGCTCAGCTTCGGAACCAATGTCCTGGACTTTTTATGGCACGGTCTGAATTATCCGGATTCCCTGCCGGCGAGACAGTCTTTTCTATATATTTTTCTGATCCTTGTCATGTGCTATGATGCTTTCCGAAATGTGGAGGGCACTTCTCCCAGGCAGATCATCTATGGGTATCTGGCGGCGGTGATATTTTTACTTGCCTGTGAAAAATTCGTGGAGAGTGAAGATTTTGACACCGGCATTGAAGTGTTGACCCTGGTATTTGTTACGATCTATGGTGTGCTTCTGTATCTGTACCGGACGAGAAAAGACGAACTGACGAGGCAGGTGCTGGGGATTCTGGTGCTGGCGTGCATAGTGGCGGAGCTGAGCATCAATACATTTAATACGAGTCTGGGCACTACCGGACGAAGCGCTTATCTGGGAGACCAGGAGGATTATAAGGCGTTGTACGCCCTTACGCAGGAACAGGAGGGGGATGACTTCTTCCGTATCGAGAAGTTTACCCGCAAGACGAAAAATGACGGTACTCTTACGGGATCCCCTACGGCTTCCGTATTTTCCTCCACCATGAATTCCAACGTCATGGACCTGTATAAAATGCTGGGTATGCGTCACAGCAAGGTTTATTACGGATTTGACGGAGCGACAGCTTTCGTGTCGGCACTCCTGAATGTGGATTATATGTTCGGCGAATCGGATAAATACGAAAACGGTCTGTATGAGATCGTGAATAACAGCGGAGATGTTTATTTATATCATTGTAAATATACGCTGCCTTTTGGCTATGTGGCACCGATGGGTTGGAATGTTACGGACGAGATCGGCACCGGTGTGAGAGTGCAGAATCAGCTGACCGAGGATCTGGGAATCGCAGAGCCCTTACTGGACCGGGCGACCAGTGAGACTAGCGGAGATAATGTATGTATTACGGCGGACCGGGCAGGCTGCTATTACGCGAGGATCAATGCCACAGGGACGAAAAAGGTTCAGGTGCTTGGGGGAACGCTGGAGACGCAGGATTACAGTGATCTGAAGGACGGATCCATTCTGTATCTGGGATATCTGTTGGAGGGAGAGCGCGTGACGCTGACCAATGGGGATGACACGGACGATACCCCGAAGGTATCGGCGGAAGCTTATGTACTGAATGAAGAAGTGCTGGCACAGGCAGTGGAGATATTGTCAAAAGAACATCTTGAAAATGTAGCGATGGACAGCACCCATATTTCCGGAACCTTAAGTCTGAAAGAAGCCGGCAGACTGATCCTGTCCGTGCCTTATGAGGAGGGCTGGACGGTGCAGATCGACGGAGAAAATGCAGAGCCTGAGCAGTTTGGCAATGCGCTCATGGCATTTGATCTGGAAGCGGGAGAACATACGATACAGATGCACTATGTACCGGAAGGACGGAATATCGGTATTTTAGTGAGTGCGGGAAGTGTACTGATCCTGTTGGGATGCGTGTTGTGTCAGAGGTGTGACAGGAAAAGGAAAGACTGTGCGGAGAATGAGCCTTTGCAAAAGGCAGCAGACGAAACGATGGAAGACGGGAATGCGGAAAAAACGCACACAGAGGAAGGTTCTGTGAAGGAAGAGGCAGGAAGGATGTAAGAAGGAGCGAATTATGACGAAGAAGAGTATTTGTGATACCTTGCGGCGTACCTGCCTGATCCTGGCGGGATCCTTTATCATGGCAGTCAATTTGAAAAGCTTTGTCCGGGCCGGGGGATTGATCCCCGGTGGATTCAACGGTCTGACCCGACTGATCCAGGAGATCAGCGTGCTGTTGTGGCACTGGGAGCCTCCTTTTTCGGTGATCAACTTTATCTTAAATGCGGTTCCGGTGGTCATCAGCTTCAAATTCATCGGAAAAAAGTTCACCGGTTATTCCTGTCTGATGATCGTGGTGAGCGGTATTTTGACGGATATGGTGCCCGCCTGGCCGGTAACGGAGGATATTCTGCTGATTGCTATCTTCGGTGGACTGATCAATGCACTGGCCATCAGCCTGTGTCTGTTCGCCAATGCCACCAGCGGCGGTACGGATTTTATCGCGATCTTCCTGTCGGAAAAGTACAGCATTGATTCCTGGAATTATATTTTTGCGGGAAATGTGGTGATCCTTGGAATCGCCGGAGCACTGTTTGGCTGGGACAAGGCGCTGTATTCCATTATTTTTCAGTATACCTCCACGCAGGTACTCCATGTGCTGTACAAGCGCTACCAGAAGCAGACACTGATCATCGTGACGAAACGGCCGGAGGATGTCTACGAAGCTATTGCGGAGATCACCCATCACGATGCCACCCTGATCAAGGGTGAGGGCTGTTATTCCAAACAGGAATGTGACGTGCTGTATTCCGTGGTGGGACGAGACGAGGTGAGCAAAGTTGTGAATACGGTGCGGGAGACGGACCCGCAGGCCTTTGTCAACATGATCCGTACGGAGAATCTGGCGGGCCGGTTCTACCAGAGACCGAATGATTAAGAAATGTAAAAAGAAGAGCCTGAGCGTCAGCAGTTTAGCTGACACTCAGGCTTGCGTATTTTTTCGGGGAAACACCCACGGCTTTGGTGAAGGCTTTGAAGAAATTGCTGTAGTCCGTGAAACCGCTGCGTTCGAAGGCTTCCATAACATTGCCGTTTTCGTTCAGAACCGCCTTGGCGATACTGATGCGGCGGGCGGTGATGTATTTATTAATGGTGGTGCCTGTGGCGGATTTGAAAATCCGACAGATATAGGATTCGCTTAAGTAGAACTGTCCGGCCAGCTGTTCCACTGTAATAGGCTGGGAGATGTTCTGGTTGATGTAAGCCAGAATATCGTCCACCTGATGGTTGTAGCGGTAGCTACTGTCCTTGTATTCGGCGGGAACTGTTACGGTTTCCCCGGCCGCCGTCTGCTCTGCACTGCGGATGAACAGCGTGTTGAGCATGACCATCAGCTCCATGAAAGCGGCGTATTCCGTGATGTCATGGGCAAAGCCCTCCGCGGAAGTGATTTTGTTGATATAATAGAGGAAACGTTTCTGCTGTTCCTTGTTGAGCGAAAGCTTATGGGAAAAGGGGGCACTGCGGTGGGTGAAGCAAAAGCTCAGATCCGTCTCTTTGGTGGAGATCAGCTTCATGAAATCCGGCGCCACCGACAGAACGATACGTTCGTGGACGGAGTTGTCGATCTGGGTCAGCTTGTGACTTTCGTACTGGTTGATGATAAAGAGATCGCCTGGGGCGATGGTGTAGAAGCAGTTGTCGATCAGAAACTGTTTGCCGCCGCAGATGGAATAGTAGATCTCGTAGCAGTCATGGATGTGCATGTCCATGGCTTTTTCTTCTTTATATAAGTGGGCAATGGCAAAAGTCCCGGAGGTTTTACAGTTATCTATGGCTGTTTTACAGGAGGTAAGTTCTTCCATTTCTTTCATCCTTTTCGCTTTTTCTTTTATTAAACACCAAAAGTTCAAAATTTGCAATGTTTAGATTAAAATATGAAAAGACTTTGAGAATCTTTTCTAGTATACTTAACTCATACAAAAGAGAAAAGCAGTTACAGCCTTCCAAAATTTTTATAAAAAATAGTAAAAATGTGTTGGAAATGGTTACAATGATATGTTATAATGTAAGTGCTTTCATAAAAAGGTAACATTCAATAGCGGCACGCAGGCCGCCCGTTGAGGAAAGAGAGGCGTAAGGTGGAACTTAGAACAGCAGTATCACCAAGAGATGTGAAGCATTACACCACAGAGCGTCTGAGAGAAGAGTTTCTGATCCAGAATCTGTTCGTACCCGGCGAGATCAAGCTGGTGTACAGCCACATCGACAGAATCATTACAGGAGCAGCAGTTCCTGTAAGCCCTATCACTCTGACCGCCGGAGATGAACTCCGTGCAGAGTATTTCTGTCAGAGAAGAGAACTGGGTGTGATCAATATCGGCGGAGCAGGTATGATTACCGTTGATGGCAAAGTGTACAAGGTAGGTTACAAGGAAGCTATGTACATAGGAATGGGCTCCAAGGAGATCATTTTCGCAAGTGAAGATGAGAAACAGCCCGCTAAATTTTATCTGAATTCCGCTCCCGCACATAAGACTTATCCGACCGTGCTGATCAAGCCGGAAGGTACTCCCGAAGAGGGCGTGGTCATTGTAAAGGATGAGAATAAAGTAGAACTGGGTACTCTGGAGGATGCCAACCACAGAGTAATCTGCAAGTATATCCTTCCCGGACAGGTAGAGAGCTGTCAGCTGGAGATGGGTATGACGAAGTTAGAGCCCGGCAGTGTATGGAACACCATGCCTTGTCATACACATGACAGACGTATGGAAGTATATCTGTATTTCGATATGCCTGAGGATGCCTTTGTTATGCACTATATGGGTGAGCCCGATGAGACCCGCCACATCGTAATGCGTAACGAAGAGGCAGTCATCTCCCCCAGCTGGTCCATCCATTCCGGATGCGGTTCCAGAGCATATACCTTTATCTGGGGTATGGTCGGAGAGAATCAGGACTTCGATGATATGGACGGCGTTGACAACAGAGATCTGAAATAAGATCCTTTGGAACATGTAACTAAAATAACAGTTTTTATAAAGAAAAGGAGAAAAAACAATGTCTGAATTCACTAATTTCTCACTGGAAGGTAAGGTTGCACTGGTTACCGGCGCATCTTACGGTATTGGTTTCGCTATCGCTTCCGCATACGCTGAGTGCGGTGCTACCATCTGCTTCAACGATATCAAGCAGGAGCTGGTAGACAAGGGAATCGCAGCATACGCTGAGAAAGGTATCAAGGCTCACGGCTATGTATGCGACGTTACCAACGAAGAAGCAGTTAATGCTATGGTAGCTCAGATCGAGAAGGAAGTAGGCACCATCGATATCCTGGTTAACAACGCAGGCATCATCAAGAGAATCCCTATGACCGAGATGACCGCAGATCAGTTCCGTCAGGTAATCGACGTAGACCTGAATGCACCTTTCATCGTATCGAAAGCAGTGATCCCTGCAATGATCAAGAAGGGTCATGGTAAGATCATCAACATCTGTTCCATGATGTCCGAGCTGGGTCGTGAGACTGTATCTGCATATGCAGCAGCTAAGGGCGGCTTAAAGATGCTGACCAGAAACATCTGTTCCGAGTACGGCCAGTACAACATTCAGTGTAACGGCCTTGGACCCGGTTATATCGAGACTCCTCAGACGGCTCCTCTTCGTGAGATCCAGCCCGATGGCAGCAGACATCCTTTCGACCAGTTCATCTGCGCTAAGACCCCTGCTAACAGATGGTTAAAGCCCGAAGAGCTGACCGGCCCCGCTGTATTCCTTGCTTCTGAGGCATCCAATGCAGTCAACGGACACATCCTGTATGTAGATGGCGGTATCCTTGCTTACATCGGCAAGCAGCCCCAGTAGAACTTGTGCAAAAGGAAAACAAGCGGCCGCGTAGCGGACATTTGTTTTCCTTGCACAGCTCACGAGTAAATATCCGGTGAGTTTACGAGCCGGATGCAGAGTGCGAAGCACGAATTTGCGAGTGAGTAGCTATGGAGCTTGTGCATTTACGCAGGATATCAAAAATAGAATAAACACTTCACATCAGGTCAGTCGCAGAAGAATTTCAGCGGCTGACTGTTGTGGCGTTTGGAAAAGGAGTATCTCATGAAGATAGCTTTGATTAATGAAAACAGTCAGGCTGCTAAGAATGAAATGATCTGCGCTACTCTTAAAAAAGTAGTAGAGCCCATGGGTCATGAAGTATTCAACTACGGTATGTGCGGCGCAGAGGATCCCAATTCCCTGACCTACGTACAGAACGGTATTCTGGCAGCAGTTCTTTTGAACTCCGGGGCAGCGGATTTCGTTATCACCGGATGCGGAACCGGCGAAGGTGCCATGCTTGCATGCAATTCCTTCCCCAAGGTTCTGTGTGGACACATTGAGTCCCCTCTGGATGCTTACCTGTTCTCTCAGGTAAACGACGGTAACTGTGTAGCACTTCCTTTTGCTGAGAACTTCGGCTGGGGCGGTGAACTGAACTTACAGTATACTTTTGAAAAGCTGTTCTGTGCTCCCGGCGGCGGTGGATATCCCCCTGAGAGAGTTGTTCCCGAGCAGCGCAACAAGAAGATCCTGGATCAGGTAAAAGAAGTAACTCATACCGATATGGTTACCATCCTGAAGAATCTGGATCGTGAACTGGTAAAGGGTGCTTTATCCGGTGCCAGGTTTAAGGAGTATTTCTTTGCAAACTGCAAGTGCGACAAGATCGCTGAGGCAGTGAAGGAAGTACTGGCATAAAAGTATTGGTTTCATTTTGCAGAAATATTTTCGACAGGATCTCCTGCGAAGATTTTTCACATAACTATTAGTCTATAAGACAGAAAGGTGTTATTTATGAACGCAGTATTAGAGCAAATCAGCAAAATCGGTATCGTACCGGTTGTAAAAATTGACAACGCAGCAGATGCACTTCCTCTGGCAAAGGCACTTTGCGCAGGCGGACTTCCCTGTGCAGAGGTTACCTTCCGTACCAGCGCAGCAGCAGAAGCTATCAAGATCATGACCGACAACTTCCCCAGCATGTGTGTTGGTGCAGGTACCGTTCTGAACGCAGAGCAGGTTGACGCAGCAGTAGCAGCAGGCGCTAAGTTCATCGTAAGCCCCGGCTTAAATCCCAGAACCGTTAAGTATTGTGTAGAGAAGAACATTCCTATCACTCCCGGTACTTCCAGCCCCAGCGACATCGAGCAGGCTATCGAGCTTGGCCTGGATGTAGTTAAGTTCTTCCCCGCTGAGCAGTCTGGCGGTCTGGCTAAGATCAAGGCTATGGCAGCTCCTTATGTAAATATGAAGTTCATGCCTACCGGCGGTGTAAACGCTAAGAACCTGACTTCTTACCTTGACTTCCCCAAGATCATCGCATGCGGTGGTTCCTGGATGGTTCCCGGCGACCTGATCAACGCTGGTGAGTGGGACAAGATCGAGCAGCTGACCAGAGAAGCTGTACAGACCATGCTGGGCTTCGAACTGGCTCATGTTGGTGTCAATGCAGAGAACGAGGAAGAGGCTGTTAAGGCTGCAAACCGTTTCGCATTTATCTTTGGTATGCCCGCTAAGGTTGGCAACAGCTCCGTATTCGCAGGCTCTGCTCTGGAAGTTATGAAGACTCCTTACCTGGGCAAGAACGGTCACATCGCTGTTAAGACCAACTACATCGAGAGAGCTGTCAACTACCTGAGCACCGTTCTGGGCGTTGAGTTCAACGAGGAGTCCGCTAAGAGAGATGCCAAGGGCAACCTGAAGGCTATCTACCTGAAAGAGGAGATCGGCGGCTTCGCTATTCATCTGGTACAGAAATAAATCATAAGCAAATTTTAAGCCGTACGGTTGCAGCAACTGCATATTTCAGTTGCAGACGCGCTTCCGCTGTAATATAGCGATTACACGGTGAAATGAATAGGATTTAGAACAAGCAGGTTGGACGGTTGCGTGTTCCGACACGGACTCTAACCGACCGTCGGTACTTAGATGCTGTATTTTAGCATCTTATGTACCGCTACGGGAGGGCCGAAGCGAGAGCGGGTCCGTGATGGAATATGCAATCGGAACAACCGAAGATTATAGATAATTTTAATTTGAGAAAGGAATATACCAAAATGGCAAAAGTAATTACCATGGGTGAGATCATGCTGAGACTGTCCACCCCCAACAACGAGAAATTTATCCAGGCAGACGAGTTCGATGTAAACTACGGCGGTGGTGAAGCTAACGTAGCAGTATCTCTGGCTAACTACGGTCATGACGCTGAGTTCGTTACCGCAGTTCCCGACAACGAGATCGGTGAGTGCGCAGTAGCAGCTCTGAGAAAGTACAACGTAGAGACCAAGCACATCGCAAGATGCGGTGAGAGACTGGGTATCTACTATCTGGAGAGCGGTTCTTCTATGAGACCTTCCAAGGTTGTATACGATAGAGCACATTCTTCTATCTCTACTGCAACCGAGGCTGATTTCAACTTCGATGAGATTTTTGAAGGCGCTGACTGGTTCCACTTCACCGGTATTACCCCTGCTGTATCCGACGCTGCTGCAGAACTGACCGAGAAGGCTCTGATCGCTGCTAAGAAGCATGGTGTAAAGGTATCCGTAGACCTGAACTTCCGTAAGAAGCTGTGGAGCTCCGAGAAGGCTCAGAAGGTTATGACCAACCTGATGAAGTATGTTGATGTATGTATCGGTAACGAAGAAGATGCTGAGCTGGTACTTGGCTTCAAACCCGGCGATACCGATGTTACCAGCGGTGAGCTGGAGCTGGCTGGTTACAAGTCCATCTTCGAGCAGATGGTTGACAAGTTCAACTTCGAGTACTGCGTATCCTCTCTGCGTGTAAGCCATTCCGCTTCCGATAACGGCTGGTCTGCTTGCATCTACTCCAGAGATACCAAGGAGTTCTATCACTCCAAAGAGTACAGCATTCATCCCATCGTTGACCGTGTAGGCGGCGGCGACTCCTTCGCAGGCGGCGTGATCTGCGGTATGCTGGATGGAAAGAACTTCAAGGATGCTCTTGAGTACGGCGTAGCTGCATCCGCTCTGAAGCACACCATCCCCGGCGATTTCAACCTGGTATCCAGAAAAGAAGTTGAGACCCTGGCTGGCGGCGACGCTTCCGGACGTGTACAGAGATAATGTAACTATTCAGAGCCAGATAATATTACCTAATATTCGTTGAATGCCTGCATTCATAAGAATATTTGGTGATATTAATATGGCGAAGTAACCACATGAGCAAAAGGCAGCATCGTAGATGCGATTTTGCGAATGGGGTGATGAATAGTTGATATGGATAAAAAGAACTCACCTGAGTGGTAACATGCAGGTGAGTTCTTTGTTATTCTGTAACTGTTCAGAACCAATGTCACTTAGTTAAGCTTATGACAAATTAATGGATTTGTGTGCATTTATCGTGAAAAGGATGTGGTAAACAAAAAAGAATAAAACAGTCTTCGTTTAAAAAGATCATATAAATATCAGGCATGACTTTAAGACAGACTTTCGTCTGTCTCTAACATAGTGTATACTAGATTTGGCAGCTACTCCAGGTTATACAAAACGGTAAGAGAAGCTTGCTGGTTTTTTGGACTCTATGCTGGCGGGCATAGTTCCTATCAGGCCTGATAGGTAGGATATACTTACTTATCAGGCTTTCTACATTTGGTGGTGCGACTCCTCTTAGAAAATCAAAACAGATTTTCATTGCGAGAGAAAAGTTGACTTGGTACTCATGTTTGCGATTTCTACTTTTTACCGGTACATGTAAAATAATTATGGAACAGAAATTGTACAAAATGAGCCTGCTCCACAGTTCAAATGCAACATACTCTGTTTTTTTAGAGTGTAAATTAGTGGCTCCAATGGTATGCTTTAAGTCGCGAAAAGAAGTTTCAATGCCCCAGCGGAGATTGTAACAGTATTTTATATCGTCCGGTGTAAAGTCTTCTTCGGAAAGTGTAGTGATGATATTTTCAAAAACACCATCGGACACTTCAACACGGACGACTCTTAGTTTAAGCAGATATTCATCGGAAATATCAGCCGGATTAAGATAGTCGAAAGCTATGTTTTTACAAATATAGCGGTATTGTGATTCTTTTTCGGGATGTTTATGTTTCTTTTTTGATTGTGTTCTGGTCAGAATCAGTTCTATGGTTGTATCCAGTTTGTCAGGAAGAGTCTCGACTCCAAGAAAACGCTGTACATTCAAATCCTTGGCACGAATCAAAAAATCAACGTTATTTTCGATTGCATGGGTAAAAACGTTGTAACTGGAAAATCCTCTGTCAGCAATGAAAATCGGGGAACCCCCATAGGCATACCGATCCATAAGATTGCAGATAGCCTGAAACTCATTTTTAAGGCGCCCGGGCTGAACTTCTAAATCAAGATACCGCTTAGAACATACCTCATATAAAGAGATGGTATGAACCATATTAAAACCGGATACAGATTTGCCATTAGGCCCGTGGAAGGTGTCTGGATCGTCAGGATTTCTGGCAATGTTAATTCAGACCCATCACACGCAATCAGATAGTATTTTCCGCGAAATTTTTCTAAGGGGAATTTAAGGTTAAATTCCTTGAGAAGGTGACGGAATGCAGAAACGGAAAGTTTGGAACGCTGTTGATAAAAAGCAGAGTTCGTAGGAACTGAGGAATCATACTCAAAAAATTTGAAAATTTGAGAAGTTCATGATTTAAACTTCCGCTTTCCATGGAAATGATTAGATGCATCATTTTCTTAAAATCAAGTTTGCGTTTGCGTATAAAATCTTTATCTGGATTTTTTACAAAAGAAGAAAGTGAGTGGGACATCTCATCAATAATGTCCCAAAGTGTAGTTTTGACAATTTCAGGAAATGTCATAGGTAAACCTCCTTGAATTAGAATGAAATATAGTTCTAATTCAAGGGCCGCTCTCGTTACCTTAAAAAATATCAGCAACGAGAGCGGCCGCACATTTTGATTGATGTGTCAACTATAATTTATAAATTTTTGTTAGAGGTTTACCTCATAGTGAACCAATAAGCTTAACTAAGTGACATTGGTTCAGAACCCCTCATCCAAAGATAAATTCAGGGTTTCCTGAAAATGCATTTTTGATTGCTTCATAAGCATTGAAACCATGCTTATGAGCAGTTCCAACGTATGACATGATTTTGAGATAATCCTTGGCACCGTCTTCTGTTCTGAAGTAGCCGGACACCTTGGTTTTAACCTTTACCATGCGAATATCACGTTCCGCACTTTATCCTTATATGAAGATAAGCGTCGGAGAATGCCATCCGGCCGTTCACGGTGGGCCGCAATTGGCTGCTCAGTGACTCTGTGGAAGCTGCACAGGCCAGCACCATAGCTTACACGATGGTGGAGATGGCGAAAGCACACAACTTAAATATCCTACGGTTACCTCAGCTACATTTTGGAGCAAGTCAGGCATGCCACCCTTGACACGGATCTTAAGCAATGTGTAAGATATTCACCAATTGCGAAGGTCTCAGAAACAAGCTTATACAAGCATCAGTCATACTTCAACATACCTTTATAATGGAAAACTATAAGTCTTGGAAATGCCACTATTTATGCACTCCCCATGAAAAGGAATCAGACGTAGGGAACAAAAGAGGGAACTGGCGAGCAGGCCGAGACTGCGCAGGCATGAACTTTCATTATTATCGGAGGCATACATTTGTATGGCTCCAATAATTTGTATATAAATAAAAAGGGAATGTCAGAATAAAAAATATCCGACTACATCTTTCGTCAACAAGCTACTTTTCAAGCCGAAAAATATTGATTATAATAAATGAAAAACTAATAGAAGTCTTGTATATATTGTATATATTGGGAAGAAAACTAAATTCGAAGATTAATCACAACAAAATAGTTAGGTGACGTTATTATGAGTATGATAGAGAACATTTTTAAGTTAAAACACAAAGCGGTAGAAAAAATAGTAAAGTACAGCAACCAAATGAGTCTGCGTACAAAAATTAGACAGGGTTACATTGTAATGATTATCCTCTTTTTTTTCATATTTGTTCTAGTAGTCGGTTTGGAAATCCGCAACTACAGTGGTAAGATTATTTATTCAACCATGGAAAATCAAAATCAACAGATTGAGAAATCCATTGATTATTTTATAGATGACATTATCAAATTGTCAGAATATCCGTACGTAGACAGTGAGGTGACAGCGCTTCTCGAAAAAAGCTACCAAGGGGATGGAGAATCAATCGTTGTAAAGATCAATGACACGGCAAAGTTGGCTCACCTACTTTATAAACATGTTTTTTATATGAATAAGCGGATTGATTCTGTGTGGCTTTTAGCTGAGAATAATATGGAAAACCCAGCAATCGTAACACGGCAGAATCTCAATAATCACTACAATATGAAGGAAGAGGACTGGTATAACCGCGTATACAGTGGAAACGGTACCCCTTTTATTCTAGGGGTTCATGAAGATAGTGGCAGTACAAGCAATGAGAAAATTGTCTCCGTAGCCAGAAGCATTGTAAGCCCCACAGATGGCAGTTTTCTAGGCATGTTTGTAATCAATATAAAAGCCAATGATTTTGCTGCACTTTGGTATAATGGACAAGCGGATGACAGGATAATTGCAGTAGCAGACAAGGAAAATCATTTAATCATGAATCCGAATGCTGCAAAAGAGGACGACTTGGAAACCTATATTCAGAGTGTCAATGCGAAAATGCCTGTTAACAAAAGACAGACTGTTAAACTTGGTAATGAAAAATACTATCTTGTCATAACACAATTAGAGTGCATCGAAGGAAAGATCTATCAATTCTACGCCACAAAATCTGCAACGAAAGGATTTGAAATACTCTATTTTGTGCTACTCATTGGCACGCTCCTGATTGGAGCTGTGTTTTATCTGATAAGTTATAGAATTTCAGATAAAATAACAAAACCGCTCTATCAACTGGTAGACAGTATGCGGGAAGTCAGCGGTGGTAATTTTCAGATACAGACTGACAAATTAAATGGTGAATTGCAGATATTGTCAACGACATTCAACAAAATGACAAAACGCATAGACATCATGTTTTGGGAACTGACTGAGAAAGAGAAACAAAAGAGGGATATGGAACTTCTGGCTTTACAGGCACAAATCAATCCCCATTTTTTGTATAATACCTTAAATTCTATTCAATGTGTGGCAGAAATGCAGGGCGCCGAAAATGTTTCGAATATGTTAGATGCAATGATTTCTATTTTGCATTACACAGCAGAATCCGCAGGCGAAATTGTCGCAATGGAGAAAGAACTCACCTTTATCCAAAATTACATAAAAATTATTAACTTCCGCTATTTTGACAGGTTTTCCTTCTTGGTACAGGCAGATGATAAGGTTCGTAACTATGGTACATTGCGTTTTATCCTACAGCCTATTGTCGAAAACGCCATTTTTCATGGATTTGAGGCTGATGATTTAAACGCTTTAATTGAAATCAAAATTGTAGAAAAGGACCAGAACCTTGTCATTGAAATAACTGACAACGGTAGGGGAATGGAAGAAGCAAAATGTGCGGAGATTTTACAGCATGATTCTACGGAGAGAAGAGGACTGAACAGAATAGGAATATACAATGTAAACCAGCGGATTAAATTATACTTTGGGGAAAGCTATGGGATTCACATTATAAGTAAAATGGGGCAGTTCACCAAAGTAATTATAACTATGCCAAGAATAACAGCTATGGGAGAAAAAATAGATGAGAAGGGTATTGATTGTTGATGATGAGGTTCTGGTCAGAATAGGAATTAAACATTCCATCACATGGGATCAGAACGGTTTTGAACTGATAGGCGAAGCATCAGACGGTAAAGAAGCACTAGAGATGATACAGAAGTTAGCACCTGACATTGTAATTCTGGATATCAATATGCCAGTTCTAAATGGCATAGAAGTTTTACGAGAGCTAAAAGAACAGAAGTACAAAGGCAAGGTAATAGTGCTAACTTGTTTTAATGAAATAGAATATGCCAGAAGTGCAATGAAGTATGGTGCAAGTGATTACGTCCTTAAAACAACGCTCAATACAGACGAACTTCTGAATGCTTTACTGGATCTGGAATTTGATGACAACAATTCCAATGAACCGTTGACTCTTCCTTCGAGAGAGAAGATGTCAGAAGAAGAAGCTGTCACAAGGATATTGGAAGGATACGAATCTGACTTCCAAAGCAAGAAATTAAAGGCTTCAAATTTATATTGTATACTGGTTAAAATCGAACAGCTTTCTGAGGTATTAGACCGCTATAAGGAAAAAAAACCGGATTTTTTCTATACTTCACTTCACTCTATGATAGGGCAGGTGGTGGCAGGTCAAAAGGAATGTGTTTATATTCAGTATAAACCAAATCGTTGCGTTATTTTTTTAAGCTTCAGCGGGCAACCCAGTACGCAAGAATGCTATTTAAAGATTCGCGCCATAGTAAATCATTTGGCACAGGTTTTAAAGGAATACCTGGCATTATGTATTCATATTGGCGTAAGCAGTCCTCTGTATACGATGCAGCTTTGTAAGGCATACGAAGAAGCAGAGATTGCCATACAGGAGAGCTTTATACTGCCGGAATCCTCTATTTTCTACTATGAAGAAATGAATGAAGTTGAACAGAAAACAGAATTTCGGAAGAGTGAGAGGGCACTAGAAAAAGCCATCACTGATAAAAACAGTACTCAAGTGTGGGAGGAAACAGAACGGTTCTTTAACCTTATTCGGGCAAGTAAGGCACGCTATATTTCAGAAAATAAAAACTATTTGGGTAATTTGCTTAGGATTTGGCAGGGCCGAGAACAGCATGTGGAAGATATAATTGTAAAAATACAGCAGACGGACTTTTTGGATGAATTGGAAACAGTCATCTACACTTATTGGAAACATTTTCAGAATATAGAAGAAAATGAAGAAAGCAACTATCTGATAAAAAAAGCAAAGCAATATATACAGGACAACTATAATCGGATGATTACCTTGACAGATCTTGCAGACTACATGGGATTAAGTGAAAGCTATACCAGCCGGCTCTTTAATAAAGAGGTAGGTATGAATATGTCTTCTTACATAAACGAAATACGTGTAGAAAAAGCAAAAGAACTTTTGACTCATTCAGATGAAAAGATTTATGGTATTGCCGAAAAAATTGGGTATGCATCCACAACAGCATTTCATGTTGCCTTTAAAAAGAAAACAGGGATGACTCCCGCTGAATACAGAAATCAAAACTACAGGTAAAAACTGAAAAGGAAAAGACAAAACTGTTAACTTTTTATTTTAGCTTGAATAATAAAAAGTGACAGTTTTTTCTTTTTCTCCTGAAAGAGAACAAAAAACAAAAAGATTTAAAAATTTGTTTGGTTTTTTTGCAGGGTTCTTACACCTATAATTAGGCTTACAAGGGAGGTACAATTCAGTACCCAAGAGAAAGGAAGGGAAACTATGAAAAAATCCATTTTAAAAAAAGTAATGGCATTGTCTATGGCG
>OGQF01000853.1_pt1 | contig 24172 bp, 20 predicted proteins | sample 1553141 | NCBI WGS metagenome assembly OGQF01 (sample SAMEA2580005, study PRJEB22360) | human gut metagenome | biome: human gut; feature: human-associated habitat; material: faeces | place: Denmark | collected 2008/2010
GCTGATGCCGGTTATTTGACTCGTCGTCTTGTGGACGTGGCTAATGATATTACAATTACAGAGGAAGATTGCGGAACATTGCGTGGCGTTACTATTGCAGCCATTAAGAATAATGAGGAAGTAGTTGCTTCTCTGTATGAAAGAATTTTGGGACGTGTATCTGTTCATGATATATATCATCCGCACACCAATGAGTTGTTGGTTAAGGCTGGTGAAGAGATAACAGAAGAGATTGCAGAACAAATTGATAAATCTCCGATTGAACGTGTAGAAGTTCGCTCTGTATTGACATGTGAGGCTAAGAAAGGCGTTTGTGCGAAATGTTACGGACGTAACTTGGCTACTGGCAAGATTGTTCAAATGGGAGAAGCTGTTGGTACTATTGCAGCTCAGTCTATCGGTGAGCCGGGTACACAGTTGACTTTGCGTACATTCCACGTGGGTGGTACTGCTGGTAATATTTCTACAGAGAACTCATTGAAGTCTAAGTATGATGGTTATGTAGAATTTGAAGAGTTGCGATCAGTTGAATATACACAGGACAATGGACAGAAGTGTGATGTGGTTGTAGGTCGTTTGACAGAGTTGAGAATCGTTGATAAGAATACTAATATTATCTTGATAAGCCATACGATTCCTTATGGTGCCAAGCTGTTTGTGAAAGATGGACAAGAGGTTAGCAAGAATGATTTGCTTTGTGAGTGGGACCCGTTCAATGCCTTGATTATAACAGAATACGGCGGTCGTATTGGTTCTGAAAACTTAATCGAAGGTGAAACCTATAAAGAGGAGTCTGATGAAACAACCGGTTTCCGTGAAAAGGTAATTACAGAGTTCCGCGATAAGACAAAAGCTCCTGCTTTGACTATTTTGGATGCAAATGGAGATGTTGTTAAGAGTTACAACTTACCTGTGGGTGCCCATATTGTAGTAAAAGAAGGTGATCAGGTAATTGCCGGTAGTACGATTGTTAAGATTCCGAGAGCAGTAGGTAAGGCTGGTGACATCACGGGAGGTCTGCCTCGTGTAACTGAGTTATTCGAAGCTCGTAACCCGTCTAATCCGGCTGTCGTTTCTGAAATTGATGGTGAAGTCACTTATGGTAAGATTAAACGCGGTAATCGTGAAATTATCGTGACTTCTAAGGCCGGCGAAGTGAAGAAGTATTTAGTATCTTTGTCTAAGCAGATTTTGGTACAGGAAAATGACTATGTTCGTGCCGGTACTCCGCTGTCTGATGGTGCTATTACTCCGACTGACATTTTGAATATTCAAGGACCTATTGCTGTTCAAGAATATATTGTCAACGAAGTACAGGACGTTTACCGTATGCAGGGTGTGAAGATTAATGACAAGCACTTTGAAATTATTGTTCATCAGATGATGCGTAAGGTATTGATTCAGGATTCGGGTGATACTCGCTTCTTGGAAAATCAAGTGGTGGACAAGACTGAGTTCATGGAAGAAAACGATGAAATGTTCGGTAAGAAAGTCGTATTGGACCCGGGTGATTCAGACAGAGTGAAAGCCGGTCAGATCATTTCAGCTCGTACTCTTCGAGATATCAATTCACAATTGAAACGTCGTGATTTGAAGACTGTAGAGGCTCGCGATGCTGTTCCTGCAACTTCGGCTCAGGTTCTTCAAGGTATTACCCGTGCTGCATTGCAGACATCTAGTTTCATTTCTGCAGCATCTTTCCAGGAAACAACGAAGGTGTTGAATGAAGCTGCGATTTATGGCAAGGTAGACCCATTGGAAGGTTTGAAAGAGAATGTTATCTGTGGACACTTGATTCCTGTTGGAACCGGTATGAAGGAGTTGAGAGGTTTGGTTGTTGGTTCGAAGGAGGATATGGAGAAAATGCAGAAGAACAATTAACTTGATCAAATCATAAAATAAATAATTAAGCGAGATTCATATGGATCTCGCTTAATTTTGTTTTATGGGTGTCGTTTGAGTAATAAAAAAGACGTTAAGCAAAGATTAACGTCTTTATAAATAATGGATAGGTATCTCTATCATTTTTTGCCTGTTGGCTCATTTAAAATTTTATCGAAGAACTGATCATAGATATCTATATATTCTTCCGGAGTCGTATATTCAGTTGTCGGTTTGCCGCTTTTATTTGCATAAGCTTTTAATTCCGGGTCAACATCCTGACTATTGAATATAATGCCGTCAGAATAGTCAAATGCCAGTTTGTTAACATTAGTATGTGTCGGTTCTTTTACAATACTGACGTCTTTAGCTTTTATATTTTCGCTAAGTAATTTTTTAGAGAAGTCTTTATGTAAATTACCTTTGAATTGGTCGTTGTATGTAGAGTATACAACTTTTGAATGTGCAAACATAGGATCCTCACTGTATTCTTTTTTCAAATAAAGAGGAACTAATGATGTAATCCATCCCTGACAATAAATTAAATCAGGTGCCCATCTTAATTTCTTTACTGTTTCAAATACTCCCCTTGCAAAAAAGATTGCACGTTCATCATTGTCATCAAAAAAGTTTCCATTTTCATCGGCAACAATATGTTTTCGCTGAAAATAGTCTTCATTATCTATAAAATATACCTGCATCCTTGCTGCTTGTATAGAAGCAACTTTAATAATCAGAGGATGGTCGGTATCGTTGATAATAAGATTCATACCAGACAAACGAATAACTTCGTGAAGTTGATTCCGTCTTTCATTAATGCATCCGTATCTTGGCATGAATGTTCTGATTTCCTTGCCTTTATCTTGAATACCCTGAGGTAGATAGCGACCTATATGTGCCATTTCCGTTTCAGGTAGATAAGGCATAATCTCTTGAGATATAAAAAGAATTTTTTTCTTAGCCATAACTACATTTCCCAATAACAATACAAAGGTAGTCATTTTTGTCTAAAATTCAAAAGAGTGCTGAAAATTAAAATATTCCATTAGAATATTCATTATTTTCGCTTATGATTTTTTTGTATATTGGGGGATAGAGAATTTGTAAAATCATAGAAGTATTATCGCTATGGCAAAGCATAATGAATTGGGGCGGCAAGGCGAGGATATGGCTGTCCGTTATTTGATGGAGAGAGGGTATACTATTCTAGAGCGTAATTGGCGTTTTAAGCATTTAGAAGTAGATATAATTTGTAGTATAGAAGATTTGTTGGTAATAGTAGAAGTGAAAACACGTCTTGCTGAAGATGAAATTCCAAGTGAGTTGCTGACTTGGCGAAAACGTAGAAATCTGCTAAGAGCTGCAGATGCTTACGTCAAAATGCAAAAATCAGATATGGAACTTCGTTTTGATTTGATTATTGTTTCCGGCGAGAATAACACAATAACGCATATACCCGAGGCAATGAATATTCTTGATTAGACAAAGTTATGTTGGAATACATTTTGCTATAAACTATTGTCTGTATTCTTTTTATGTAATACAAATAATTATCTATTTTTGCATCCGTATTATAAAGCGTAGTAGATGGACAATTCACTGTTAGAGAAATTAGAAACTTTTTATATCCGATTCAATGAAATCGGACAGCTGATAACTGACCCTGAAGTGATTCAGGATATGAAACGCTATGTGCGGCTGACTAAGGAATACAAAGATTTAGAAGAAATTGTTGCGGCTGCTGATAAGTATAAATTAGCCTTGCGTACTTTGGAAGAGTCTCGTGAAATTCTTGAAATGGAAGATGATAAAGAGTTGCGCGAAATGGCAGAAATGGAGGTTGCTGAATTATCGGACAAGTTACCTCAGATGGAGCAAGATATAAAAATGTTGCTTATCCCGGCAGATCCCGAGGATAGTAAGAATGCAATATTGGAAATCCGAGGAGGAACAGGTGGAGATGAAGCATGCTTGTTTGCTGGGGATTTGTTTCGTATGTACGCTAAATTTTGTGAGAAAAAAGGTTGGCGGTTGGATATTTCCAGCTTTAATGAAGGGACTGCAGGTGGATACAAAGAAATTGTTGCCAGCGTTTCGGGGAATGGTGTATATGGTATATTGAAATATGAATCCGGGGTGCATCGTGTTCAGCGAGTGCCTGAAACGGAAACACAAGGACGTGTTCATACATCAGCAGCTACCGTTGCTGTATTGCCTGAGGCAGAGGAGTTTGATGTGCAAATTAATGAGGGCGAAATAAAATGGGATACTTTTAGGTCAGGAGGTGCTGGAGGACAGAATGTAAACAAAGTGGAATCGGGAGTTCGTTTGCGGTATATGTGGAAAAATCCGAATACAGGAGTTTCTGAGGAAATCTTGATTGAATGTACGGAAACGCGAGACCAACCGAAAAATAAAGAGCGTGCATTGGCTCGTTTGCGTTCATTTATATATGATAAAGAACATCAGAAATATCTAGATGATATTTCTGCCAAGCGTAAAACAATGGTTAGTACAGGTGACCGTTCTGCAAAAATCCGTACCTATAATTATCCGCAAGGTCGTGTTACAGATCATCGCATTGGGTTAACGCTTTATAATCTTCAAGCTGTATTGGATGGTGACTTGGATGAAGTGATTGAAAAGTTGCAGATAGAAGAGAATACCGAACGCTTAAAAGCTAGTGGTTTATAATGTAATAATAAGTAATATTTGAAGTTATGATAGATTACAATCAATTATTTGAGCAAATAAAAAAGAAAAAATCTTTTTTGTGTGTTGGTTTGGATTCTGATATTGCAAAAATACCTCAACACTTATTGACTGCAGAGGATCCTGTTTTTGAGTTTAATAAAGCTATTATAGATGCAACAGTGGAAGTTGCCATTGCTTACAAACCGAATATTGCTTTTTATGAGAGTCGTGGTTTGGCAGGGTGGAAATCTTTGGAGAATACTGTGAAATATATAAAGACTAATTATCCGGACATTTTTACTATAGCGGATGCTAAGCGTGGCGATATTGGTAATACTTCTCAGATGTATGCTAAAGCTTTTTTGGAAACTTTGGATTTTGATTCCATTACTGTTGCTCCTTATATGGGCGAAGATTCTGTAACTCCTTTTTTGCAATATCCGGGTAAATGGGTCATTTTATTGGCTTTAACATCAAACAAAGGAGCTTTTGATTTTCAATTCTTTGAGAATTCGGGCGAAAAACTTTATGAGAAGGTTTTGAAAAAATCACAAGAATGGGGAGATAAGCAAAATATGATGTATGTTGTTGGTGCAACCAAGGCTGAAATGTTAGAAGGTATTCGGAAAATTGTACCGGATCATTTCTTGCTTGTACCCGGAGTTGGTGCTCAAGGTGGAAGTTTGGAGGAAGTTGCAAAATATGGAATGAATTCTCATTGCGGCTTGATTGTTAATTCTTCTCGTGGAATTATTTTTGCGGATAAGACAGAGCATTTTGCAGAGCGTGCAGCAGAGGAAGCACGTAAATTGCAGCAAGATATGATGAGACTATTGGCAGAATATGACGTTTGTTGATATAATTTTTATTTAATATGTAAAAGAGAGATTAGCTAAAAGCCAATCTCTCTTTTGTTTTGGAAGAATTTGTTTATTTGAAAAATAGTAACTCTCGGTACTTAGGCAAAGGCCATATTTCATCATCTACGATTAATTCTAATTTATCAATATGATAGCGGATACGGTCCAGATAGGGAAGCACTGTTTGTGCATATGCTGTTGCACGCTCTACAATATGAGGTATGGTGTTGTTGGCTACCTTACGGGATTTTGTCATGTCATCAACTAACGTCCTGATCTCTTTGATTCGGTCTGAGATTTCTGTAATAGCTTTTAATTGTATTTCGCAATTATCCATATACTGCTGAGGAAAAATATCTTTTAATCCTTTGACATTCATGATTAAAGTGTTTTGGTAGTTGATAGCTGTTGGAATAATGTGATTAAGCGCCAAATCTCCCAAAACACGGGATTCTATTTGTAATTTTTTTAAGTATATCTCATTTTTAATTTCGTATCGGGCCTCAAGTTCTCGTTCTGTAAATATACCATTTTTGACAAATAATTGTCGAGCTTTAGGCGATAGATAAGCTCGTAGCGCACTTATGCAATCACTTTCAACAGATAGTCCTCGGCGTGCAGCTTCAGTTTGCCATTCTTGACTGTACCCATTTCCTTCAAAGCGGATTTTTTTGCAGGCGATGATGTATTGACGGAGAGTTTGGAAAATTGCTTCGTCTTTTTTTACTCCTTTTTCAATTAAAATATCCGTTTCTTGTTTGAAAGCAATTAATTGTTCTGCAACAGCAGTATTAAGAACAATCATTGCTCCTCCGCAATTGGCTGAGGAGCCTACCGCACGAAATTCAAATCGGTTGCCTGTAAAGGCGAATGGTGATGTTCTGTTGCGGTCTGTATTATCACGCATGATTTCAGGAATTTTCCCGACATTTAATTTTAACTCCGTTTTTTCATCTGGACTCATTTTTCGACTCCTCACTTTTTGTTCGATTTCGTCGAGGATTGCATCTAATTGCTGACCAAGAAATACAGACATAATTACGGGAGGGGCTTCGTCACCACCTAAGCGTCGCTCATTTCCCAAGGATACAATACAAGCTTTAAAAAGAGCTTCTTGTTCTAAAACAGCTTTTACCGTTGCTACAAGAAAAACCAAAAATTGGGTGTTTGATTTTGGATTTTTACCTGGTGATAATAAATTGACTCCGGTGTTGGTCAAGAGAGACCAGTTGTTATGTTTGCCAGAACCATTTATGCCTTTGAATGGTTTTTCATGTAGTAATACTCTGAATTTATGATGTTTTGCGATACGCTTCATGGTAGACATAAGCAGTTGGTTGTGATCTACTGCAAGATTTGCTTCTTCAAAAATGGGTGCTAGTTCATATTGATTTGGAGCGACTTCATTATGTCTTGTTTTTACTGGTATGCCAAGGCGGTGACATTCGTACTCCAGTTCATCCATAAAGGCATTGACCCGTTCTGGAATAGCACCAAAGTAATGATCTTCTAGCTGTTGGTCTTTAGCAGAAGAGTGTCCCATTAATGTACGTCCACAAAGTTTTAGGTCAGGACGGGCATTAAATAAAGCTTCATCTACCAGAAAATATTCTTGTTCCCAACCTAGTGTTGCCGTAACTTTTTGTATGTCTTTATCAAAATATTGGCAAATATCTACTGCAGCTTTATCAATGAGAGCAAGTGCTTTAAGCATAGGAGTTTTATAGTCTAGTGCTTCTCCGGTGTAGGCGACGAAAACAGTTGGGATACAAAGGGTATTGTTGTTAATAAAGGCTGGGGATCCGGGATCCCAAGCGGTGTATCCACGAGCTTCAAATGTATTGCGTATCCCTCCATTGGGAAAACTAGATGCATCCGGTTCTTGTTGTACAAGCATTCGTCCGTCAAATACTTCAATGACAGACCCATTGCTTTGAATATCAATAAAACTATCATGTTTTTCTGCTGTTGAACCATTTAGAGGATGGAACCAATGGGTGTAATGTGTTGCCCCTTTAGAGATGGCCCATGCTTTCATTGCAGCTGCAATTTGGTCAGCCAGGCTGCGGTCGATGGATTCTCCATTTTGCATTTTTTTCTCTAATTGTTTAAAGGCTTCAGTTGATAAGTATTGACGCATTTTTTCGATGGTTAGTACATCGCAACCGAAAATTTCTGATACCCGACCAGGTATGGTAGATCGAATTGGAATACGATCGGTTAATTCTTTAAGAGCAGAAAATCTGATTTTTGCCATAAATATTAGTATTGTTTATGTGAGTAATTTATAAGGCAAATGTATGAAAATATATCTGATTTTTTGTTGTTGGTATATATTTTTGAGGGGGTATAGTGTGAAATATGGTGTGTTTTTAGAAATATACCTCATATTTTTATGGGTGATGATATTTATTTTTGTGTATTGGGTGTCAGATGGGGAAAATATGTGTTTAGTGGAAATTAATTATACCTTTGCATGCATAAAATCTTTTTTTTTATGAAGAAAATAGCAGCTATTCATGATCTTTCCGGATATGGTCGAGCTTCTTTGACTGTCGCTATTCCTATATTGTCATATATGGGTTATCAGGTTTGTCCATTGCCTACAGCTATATTATCTGCTCATAGCGAGTATCAGAATTTTCGTAGTTTTGACTTGACTGAGCAGATGCAGCCAATTATTGACCACTGGAAAGAGTTGCATTTGCATTTTGATGCCTTGTATTCGGGCTATTTGGCTTCTGAGCGGCAATTGGATATTGTTGAACAATTTTTTTGCGACTTTAAAAAGGATGATAACTTTGTTTTGGTGGATCCAGTATTGGGAGACCATGGACAACTGTATCCTAATATGGAGCAGAAAATGATTGAAGGAATGCGTCGTTTATGTGGTAGAGCTAAAGTAATAACCCCTAATCTGACGGAAGCTGCTCTGTTGTTAGGACATAAGCTGCGGACTGAAGTTCAAGAGCGAGAGGCTATCGAGTGGTGTGTGGAGTTGGGAGAGTTGGGGCCCGATTACAGTATTATAACTTCTGCTCCTGTTGGCGGGCAGAATCAGATAGCTACACTTGCTTATAATCGTTTGGATGGTCGTTTATGGCGTGTGTGTAGTAAGTATTTACCTGCATCTTATCCTGGTACTGGAGATGCTTTTGCCAGCGTTATTACAGGCTGTTTGTTGCATGATGACAGTTTACCTGAAGCGATTGAACGTGCGGTACATTTTATTAATATGGGTATTCATGCGACCTTTGGATGCGACCATAATCCGCTTGACGGAATGAATCAGGAAAAAGTGTTGCACTATTTAGTTGAGTCATTACCTTATTTTACGTATGAATTATTAGGTACATTTAAATGAGCAAAAGTGTAGTTATAACAGATTTGGATGGTACGATTTTGCCTCGTGGAGGTCGGATTAGTGGTGCTGTATTAGATGCATTTCAACGTATCGGCAAGAGTGGAAATGTCCGGATTATCGCAACAGGGAGGAATCTTTATTCTGCAAGGCAAGTATTGGCTGATGACTTTCCTATTGATTATCTTGTTTTTGCATCTGGTGCTGGTGTGATGCGTTGGAGGGATAAGAAGATACTGTCTGCATATCATTTATCTGAAAAAGATGCGCATGAAATTGCTCGTTATTTGTGGGATTTTAGCATAAATTTTACAGTTCAACGAGAAATTCCTAATAATCATTACTATTATTATACAGAGCATTATCCGCAGCATTCTGACTATCTTCGTCGTTTGGAAACATATAAGATGTTTGGTATTCCGATATCTTCACCGGAAGAGATACATGGAGAGATTACGCAGTTTGTTATGATTTTGGATGCAGTGCAATTGCGTCTGATAGAAGATATCCGTATGCAGCTGGCCAGCTATTCTATTGTGCGTACAACATCTCCTCTAGATAACCGCGCCATCTGGTTGGAGATCTTTGCTAAGGGTGTAAATAAAGGAACTGCTTGTCGTAATTTATTGGAATGGTTGGGGATTGATTGTGCAAATTGTGTCGGTTTAGGTAACGATTATAATGATGTGGATTTTTTGGATATTTGTGGGCATGCCGCTGTTGTGTCGAATGCTCCTGTACAGTTAAAAGCGTTGTATAAAACCGTAGCATCCGACAGAGAAGATGGTTTTGTAGAGTTTGTAATTAAAAATTTGATGATTTGATCTTTTATTCTGGGTCTGTGGCTAAAATGGCTTTGTAACCATACGTTTTGGCAATATTCATAACGCGCACAACTTGTTCAATCGGTACCGATTTTTCTGCTTCAATGGAAACACATGGATCTTCGCTGTTTTTTAATATATCAACGATTTTGCTTTCTAGCTGAGAGAAGGGTGTTACCTTGTGATTCAAGTAGAAAGTCTGTTTTTTATCTATTGAGACAACCGCAGTTGGTTGGTTGGAAGTTTGATTTGTGCTTTTAGGTAATAGCAGTTTGAGAGCATTGGGGTTGATGAGAGTTGATGTTACCATGAAAAAAATCAACAATAGGAAAACAATGTCGGTCATTGACGACATATTGAAATTTGGATTAGCCTTTCTTGCTCGTTTTATCATGGTCTGATGGTTTTATTGTTTTTGATCATTTCTGATATCGTATGTGATTTCCATATAATCAGAAAGAGTGCTTTCCATATTATTTACAATCCGGTCAATAATCATAGTGAGGGTATTGTAAGCAAAGTAAGCAATAATTCCGACAATCAATCCGGCAACAGTGGTAATCATGGCTGTGTAAATACCGCGAGATAACAGGGTGATGTTAATATTGCTGCCAGCTAGAGCCATATCATAGAAGGCTTGTACCATTCCTACTACAGTTCCTAAAAATCCAATCATTGGAGCCATTCCGGAACAGGTAGCCAAGGTACTTAATCCCTTTTCCATATTAGATACCTCAAGGTTGGCTGCGTTTTCAATGACAGAACGTAGTTCATTTGCTGGCAGTTGTTTGTGTATAATTCCTTTTATGAGGATTCGTGACATGGGCGTGTTTTCTTCTTTACAAAGATTTATAGCTGCCCGAGAATTGCCGGTAAGCATATGCTCTTTTATTTTTGCAATAAATTCTTCATTCTTTTTGATATAATGTCGGAGCAGTAAATAGCGTTCAAAGAAAATATAGACGGCAATAATAGATAATGCGAAAATGGGAATCATCAGCCATCCGCCCTTCACAATCATGCCCCAAATGCTTAGACCTGGTTCGTTTGTTGCTGTTTCTGCCAATAGTATTAATGTATTCATGATTTTTTCTTTTAATGAGGATGCGAAGATACGATGAAAATTAGTAAAAGCGAAACTTCATCAGATATCTTTAATAAATTCATATCAGAGAGAATGAAGGTAATGTGGTTGGTTTAGTGTTTGATTTGTTTGAGATATTGGTCTGTATTTTTAATATTAAGTGTGAAATTTAAAAATCTTTGAGCATATGGGTCGGGCTCTCCTTGACGATGAATGGCATGAAATACTCGTTCGATGCTAAGTCCTTGGGTTTCAATGATGCGTAATTGTTTATCTTTAAGCTCTTGGTATATGCTATGTATGGAAAGAAATGCCAGGCAGTCAGAATATTGAATATACTGTTTAATGCCTTCAGTTGTTCCTAAAATCAGTTGGGCATTTAGGGTGTTAATGGGAATATTGGATGCTGCTAATTGTTTTTTTATAACGTGGTAAGTTCCTGATCCTTTTTCCCGGAAAACAAAATTGTAATTGCTCAATTCTTCTTTGTTTATTGTTTCCGGAATATTACTATTGGCCGCACATACTAATACTATTTCATCTTTTAAGAAAGGTATGTAATGAATGTCTGGTTGTGAAGGTGTTCCTTCAATGAAGGCTAGATGAAGTTCGTCATTTAGTATTGCTTGTTCGATTTGTTGTGTATTGCCGCTTATGAGATCTATGGAAATCCCTGTATGTTGATTGTTAAAGCGTGCTAATATTGAAGGGAGGATGTATTGGGATAACGTTGTGCTGGCTCCTAAACGAAGAATCCCTTGAAAATTTCCTCGTATTTGGTCTAGTTTGAATTGTATTTTGCGTTCTTGTTTCAGTATTGCTTCTGTTTCTTCATAGAGATATCTCCCGGCTTCTGTGATTTGCATTCTGCCTTTAATGCGATGAAAAAGAGTAATTCCCAATTCTTTTTCTAATTCTTTTATACTTTTTGAAATGGCCGGTTGAGAGAGAAGTAGCTCTTCTGCGACACGGGTGGTGTTTGGGTTGCGGGCCAAATGGCAAAATACAAGGTATTTGTGATCAAGCATAGCATGTAAGGACTAGTAGTTGCAAATTAAAACAATATTTTTTGGATAAACAAGATAAATGTTTTCTATATTTGCGGCTGAAATTGGTAATCAGAGGAAGTTTCTTTCCCCTGATGCAAGGGAATCCGGTGTAAAACCGGAGCTGTACCTGCAGCTGTAATCCTCATTTCAAAATATCTGTAACTACAGAGCCACTGTTGTTTGAAAGACAACGGGAAGGTATACAGATAGAGGAAAGCCAGAAGACCTGCCAGTTATCACAATTGTGAGTACGTAGCTTCCAGGAATAGAGGCATAGTCACTTATATTTTATGAAATAGGTGTATATCTTTTTGAAGCTACGTGCAGTTTGATTTTTATGTTGAATAAACAAAAATTTAACAGATAAATGAAATGCAAATATTGGCTGTGTGCATTATTTGTGCTTATAGAACAGGCACTTGTTGCGCAGAGTGTGTTGAAAAACAAGAATGAAAAAGAGCTTTCTTTATTGCTGAATGAAGTGGTTGTGACTGGTACTGGCACAGTGCATTATCTTAAGGATGTGCCTGTACAGACAGAGATTATTCAAGCTAAGGCATTGGCGAGTTACCAAGGACGTAGCATTGAGGATATGTTGCAGGGATTGATGCCATCCATAACATTTAATATGAATGATATGGGCAGTCATATTCAAATGAATGGTTTGGGGAATGACTATGTTTTGATTTTGGTAAATGGTAAGCGGATGAATGGTAATATCGGTGGTCAAAATGATTTGAATATGATTAATACCGATAATATTGAGCGAATCGAAGTTATTAAAGGAGCTGCATCTTCGTTGTATGGGTCTGACGCAATTGCAGGAGTTATCAATATTATTACTAAAAAATACAGAGAAAAAATCAATGTGTCCAATACGACGCGTGTGGGTGCCCATGGCGATATCTCTCAATGGAATATATTAGCTATCAATGGGAAATACTTTAGCTCTTCTACAACTTTTCAATATAAACATACAGATGGGTGGCGGAATACAGACCGGGAATTGGATCACCATGAAATATGGACAGGTTCTGTGACTAAAACAGTTAATCGGAGTACAAATTATACTTTTAACGAATATCTCACTTATAAAGCTAACCGTCGCTTGGACCTGTCAGCTGAAGGCTCCTTGTATCAACGTTGGAACTATCGGTTGACGGGTCCATATAAGTATTATCGTTATAATCAATCGTATCGTAACTTTGATGTGGCGGGTGGAGCTCGTTATGCGTTGAATCATCAGAATTATCTAAAAATGGATATTTCTTTCGGATGTTATAATTATTATTATGATTATACCCAACAGGAAAATACTGATTTTTATACGCAAGAGGGGAAACGTATTACTCGTTATCCCGGAGAACATATTCTTCAAAGTTCGCAGCAACGCACTTTGGGAAAAATCCAAGGGGTATTTTTATTGGGGGAATACCATACTTTAAATACCGGACTGGAATGCCAGTATGATTATTTGAAATCTCCTCACCGTATTCAGGGGGATGTGGCATCTGTATATACACTGGCTGCTTATGTGCAAGATGAGTGGAATATGACAGAGCTGTTAAATTTGACTTATGGTGTGCGTCTGACCGGGCATAAAGAGTTTGGATTACATGTTACACCCAAGGTGTCGGCTATGTGTAAATTAGAACATTGGATTTTTCGCTTGGGGTATTCTATGGGGTTCAAAACTCCCACGTTGAAAGAATTGTATGATAACTACATTATAACCATTGGTGGTGGTAGATTGAAACATTACTATGGCAACTGTGATTTGAAGCCTCAAAAATCTCATTATGTATCTGTCGGAATCGAATATAATATACTGAAATTGCGGTTTATGGTAAATGGGTATTATAATCATATCCGGGATATGATTGATTTGGTAGAAACAATAACGACTCCAGAAGATCGTTTGAATGAAGTGCAGGGGAGTATGAAATATGAAAACTTGTCCAAAGCACGTACTTTGGGATGTGATGTGACAGTGACGTATGATATTATGCCGTCTTTGTCGATGGATGGCGGTTATAGTTACAACAATGCCAAAGCGCAATATACGGATGAGCCGGATTCTAAAGATTATATGAGATATTTGCCTATTGATGGAACGGCATATCATAATGCCACATGGAAAGCAGAATGGAAGCGTATCTGGAAAAATTATCGGCTTGCTATCAGTTTGTTTGGACGCTATCAATCGCAGAGATATTATATTCAAGATGGAGATGCGAAACCTCATCAAATATGGAGGTTGAATACATGTCACTCTTTGATGGGGTGTAAAAGATGGAAAGTAGATGTACATCTTGGTATTGATAATCTTTTTGACTATGTTGATCGAACTCCATTTGGATATCATCGTTCAACATCTTCTCCTGGACGTACCTTTTATGTTTCGTGTGTATTAAAATATCAAAATAATCGCAAATGAGAGGAGATCTGATAAGAGATTTTCTTAGAGTATTAATTTAAAAATTAAAGCAAAATGAAGAAAATGATGAATTGGATGGCTATGGCCATGTTATTTGTTTGTCCACTTTTTACTTCTTGTGATGATGGTGATGATGATAACACGACTAATCCGGTAGAAAAAAATGTCGTTGCCAATAAAAAAAGCGACAAGGCAATGCTGTTATGTACATTTGGAAGTACTTATCAGGAATCAATTAAAACGTATGATGCTGTGATGTCTGATTTTAAAAAAGCATTTCCTGATTATGATATTTACTTGTCTTTCACTTCGGCTACTTGTGTTAATCGGGTTTTGGCTGCAACTGGTATTGAACGTCACGGACCGTCAGATTGGTTATCTGCTTTTGGTAATGCAGGTTATAAGAAGGTGGCTGTGCAGTCTTTACATGTGATTCCTGGTGAGGAATATTTGAGTCTGATGAACACGAAAGTGAAAAAAGATTTCATGATTGAGGGGTTTCCGAAAGTGGAGGTTGCTAAAGGAGCTTGTTTGTTGGAGACAGATGATGATATCAAAGTTGTTGGCGGCATACTTTTTGATGCTTATAAAAATGTATTAAAGGACCCAAAGAATATCGTGCTTTTTATGGGGCATGGTAATCCGGAAGATTCTTATAGCCATGCAAATGATCAATATTCCAATTTGGAAAAAGCAATGCAGGTAAAAACTGCCGGAAAGAATAATGTATTTGTAGGAACGGTAGATTATGGTGATATGCTTTTCTTTGAGGGAGGAAGTGAAGAGTGCATATATGCTAAATTAAAAGCTTATGAAAAAGCTACTGGTTATAAAGCATCGGATATTACCATTTATTTGGCACCGCTTATGTCAATTGCAGGAGATCATGCACATAATGATATGTGGGGACTGGAAGAGGGAGATGATTTTAGTCAAGCAGTTCCGCAGGGAGAAGCTTGTTGGAGATTGAAATTGAAAAAAATGGGATATAATATAAATGAAAAAGAAAGTCATCATGGATCGGTTGATGCTTGTACAATAAAAGGTCTAGGCGATTATGCTGGAATCCGTCAAGTGTGGCTGAAACATATGCAAGAGCAGATTAATACAGGTAATTGGGCTACTGGAGAAGATTATCAATAATAAAATTGATTATATATTTGAAAAATGCAGCCTAGAGAGCATTGGCTTGAGGGTTGCATTCTCTTTTTGGTAAAAAAGTGTTTTAAATAGGAGGTTTTATTTGTTTTTTAAGGCAAAAAGACTAACTTGGAGCCTTCAAATTCAAAGAACTTCTAGAATTTGGTAATTGAGAATGGTAAAGAGAATTATTCAAAACTATATTCAGATATGGAAAACAAATTAGATGTATTAACGAAGAAGCTGTACGAGGAGGGGATAGGCAAAGCTAATCAGGAAGCTGAAAAGATTATTGCCGAGGCGAAAGCAAAAGCGGAGAGCTTGATTTCGGATGCCGAGGCAAAAGCAAAGGATATTCAGAATGAAGCAATGGCTGAAGCGGAAAATCTGAAAAAGAAAGCGGTGTCAGAAATGGCATTAAGCGCTCGACAGGCTATCACTGCATTGAAGCAGGAAATTACCGGGCTGATTGTTGGTAAAGTGTCTGGTGAAATGGCAAAAGAAGCCTTTAAGGATGCTGCTTTTGTTCAGGGAATGGTGGTGGATATCATCAAGAAATGGAATGTGGCTTCTGGAAATCTTGATTTGGAAGTTATTTTGTCCGATAAGGAGAAGGAACAGTTCCAGCAGTTTGTGGCAGCCAAATATAAAGAATTGTTGGATCAAGGATTGGAAGTGAAGGCTGGAGGAGCTGATGGTGTATTCATCCTTCGTCCGAAGGATGGGAGTTATCAGGTGGCTTTTTCAGAAGAGCTTTTTGAATCTTTCTTTAGTCAATATATGAGAAGCTTTACAAAAAGTTTGCTCTATAAGTAATGTGAGATAAAAATAGACTGCATGGATTATATTGCTTTTATAGCAGGATTGCCTGAGATAGCATGGGACGACCGGAAACTGTCGCTGACTGTTGGGGAATTTCGCGAGCAACTGAAGGATTATATTAGTGGAAAGGATAAGAATATGATGGATTTGTTCTTTTTGCCGAACGATAATGCCCAAGTGTTGCGTTTGCTTAATCGGCAGGGGGCGGATCCCGCATTGCAGACAGTATATCCGTTGAAAGTGCTGGAAGATGAGGTGAGCGAGCCGGATAGGAATATTCCGGAATATCTGAGAGGATTTATCGCTGACTTTAAAGAAGAACATCTAAAATACGAAGTAGCGCCAGTGAATGTATTGAGCTGGATGTACTACGATTATATGATGAAAGCTGATAATCGGCTGGTGAGAGAGTATGCTGAATATTCTATGAATCTAAAGAATCTGGTGACAGCTGTAAATGCTCGAAAATACGGCATGGAGGTGGCTAAAGAGGTGATTGGAAGTAATGATTTTGCTGTTGCATTACGGACATCCAATGCCAAGGATTTTGGTCTTTCATTAGATTATCCTTTTGTGGAAAAAGTGATGGCGTTGATGGATTCGCCTGATTTGGTAGAGCGTGAACGAGGACTCGACCTGCTTATTTGGGACTTTTTGGATGAGGCGATAACTTTTGAATATTTTTCATTTGAACGGGTGATTAGCTATCTGCTTCGTTTGATGATTGTCGAACGATGGAGTAAGATGAGCTCGGAATCCGGTAGAAAAGTATTTATGGAAATGGTTGAAAAGTTCAGGAAGAGTTTTCAGTTTGATGAACAATTTAAATGATTAAATTAGAACTTTTATGGATAAAACACAAGGAAAAGTTCATAGCATTATTTCCAATCTTGTGCTTGTCAAAGTGGAAGGACCTGTTTCTCAAAATGAGATTTGCTTTATTGAAACAGGTAAAGAACGTTTGATGGCTGAGGTGATAAAGGTGGTTGGAGATCTTGCCTATGTGCAGGTGTTCGAAAGTACCCGTGGATTGAAACCGGGAATGCCTGTAGAATTTCAAAATCATATGCTCGAGGTTAGTCTCGGTCCAGGTTTGTTGTCCAAAAATTTTGATGGTTTACAGAACGACCTTGATAAAATGACCGGAGTCTTTTTGAAAAGAGGAGAATATACCAATCCGTTGGAGAATGACAAGAAATGGAACTTTACTCCATTGGCGAAGGTTGGTGATAAAGTAAAGGCTGCTGATTGGTTAGGTAACGTTAAGGAAAATTGGCTGGACCATAAGATTATGGTGCCATTTAAATTTGAAGGAGAATACACAGTGGCTTCTGTAGTACCGGCTGGTGAATATACTATATTGGATACCATTGCTGTTTTGAAGGATAAAAATGGTCAGGAGCATAATATTACAATGGTGCAAAAGTGGCCGGTGAAAGTAGCTATCCGTAATTATGTTGACAAGCCACGTCCTTTCCGTCAGATGGAAACCGGAGTTCGTGTGATTGATACAATGAATCCGATGTTGGAAGGAGGAACTGGTTTTATTCCAGGACCGTTCGGTACCGGAAAGACTGTGTTACAGCATGCATTGGCCCGTTTTGCTGATGCAGATGTGATTATTATGGCTGCTTGTGGTGAGCGTGCTAATGAGGTGGTGGAAATTTTTACAGAATTCCCGGAGTTGCAGGATCCTCGTTCTGGACGCTCTTTGTATGAGCGAACAACTATTATCGCAAATACATCTAATATGCCTGTTGCTGCGCGAGAGGCTTCTGTATATACAGCGATGACTATCGGTGAGTATTATCGTGCAATGGGAATGAAGGTGTTGTTGTTGGCAGACTCTACATCTCGTTGGGCTCAGGCTTTGCGTGAAATGTCGAATCGTATGGAGGAGTTGCCAGGGCAGGATGCTTTCCCGATGGACTTGTCTGCAATTATTTCAAACTTCTATGCACGTGCAGGAATGGTTTATTTGAACAATGGCAAAACGGGATCTGTTACATTTATTGGTACGGTATCCCCTGCCGGTGGTAACTTAAAAGAACCTGTAACAGAATCAACCAAAAAGGTTGCCCGGTGCTTCTATGCATTATCTCAATCTCGAGCAGACTCCAAACGTTATCCGGCTATTGATACTTTGGATTCATATTCGAAGTATTTGGAATACCCTGAATTTGTGGATTATGCGAAGAAGAATATATCTGATTCTTGGATTGCTGATGTGAATGAGGCAAGAAATATGTTGGTGAGAGGACGAGAAACTGCAGAGCAGATTGATATTTTGGGAGATGATGGTGTGCCATTGGATTATCATGTGATTTTTTGGAAATCAGAGTTAATCGACTTTGTGATTTTGCAGCAGGATGCTTTTGATAATATTGATGGTTCTACATCGATGGAACGTCAGCAGTATATGTTGAATATGGTGTTGGGAGTCGTGCGTTCGGATTTTGAGTTTGACTCATTTGAAGAGGTCAATCCTTATTTCAAACGTATTATTAATGCATTCAAGCAGATGAACTATTCGGAGTATCAGTCTGAAAATTTCAAGAAATTTGAGGATGAGGTTACTGGAATCATCAATGAGAGAAAGATATAGGTTAATTAAAAATCCATAGTTAAATGAATACAGCTTTTCAAAAAGTATATACAAAAATCACTCAGATTACGAAAGCTACCTGTTCACTGAAGGCCCAAGGTGTCGGTAATGATGAATTGGCGATTGTCAACGGACGTTTGGCTCAGGTAGTAAAGATTTGGGGAGATGATATTACGCTGCAGGTATTCTCGGGAACGGAAGGCATTCCTACCAATGCAGAAGTGACTTTTCTAGGAAAAGCACCTACGTTGAAGGTGGGAGAAGATCTGTGCGGACGTTTTTTCAATGCATTTGGTGACCCGATAGATGGAGGGCCTGCTGTTGATGGTGAAGAACGTGAGATTGGAGGACCTTCGGTGAATCCTGTTCGTCGTAAACAGCCTTCTGAATTGATTGCAACCGGAATAGCAGGTATTGACTTAAACAATACTCTAGTATCAGGACAGAAAATTCCGTTTTTTGCCGATCCAGACCAGCCTTATAATCAGGTGATGGCTAATGTTGCATTGCGTGCACAGACTGACCGTATTATTTTAGGGGGGATGGGATTGACGAATGACGATTATTTATATTTTAAGAATCTGTTTGACAACGCCGGTGTGCTTGATCGTATTGTCAGTTTTGTGAATACGACAGAAGCTCCTCCTGTTGAGCGTTTGTTGGTTCCGGATATGGCATTGACTGCTGCAGAATATTTTGCTGTGGATAGGAATGAGAAGGTTTTGGTATTGTTGACAGATATGACGTTATATGCTGACGCATTAAGTATTGTGTCTAACCGTATGGATCAGATCCCGTCTAAGGATTCAATGCCAGGTTCGCTTTATTCAGACCTCGCGAAGATTTATGAGAAAGCGGTACAGTTCCCACAAGGTGGTTCTATTACAATTATTGCCGTGACTACACTTTCTGGTGGAGATATTACTCATGCAATACCGGACAATACCGGTTATATTACGGAAGGACAGCTTTTCTTGCGTAAGGATACTGAAATAGGTAAGGTTATTGTAGATCCATTCCGAAGTTTGTCTCGATTGAAACAGTTGGTAATCGGTAAAAAAACACGTAAAGACCATCCACAAGTGATGAATGCCGCTATACGTCTGTATGCGGATGCTGCCAATGCTCGTACAAAATTGGAAAATGGTTTTGACTTGACGGATTATGATAGACGTACTCTTGATTTTGCTCGTGATTATTCAAATGATTTGTTGGCAATCGACGTTAATATCAGTGTTACAGAAATGTTGGATACAGCTTGGAAGTTGTTCCGTAAATATTTTACCCGCTCTGAACTAGGTATCAAGAAAGAGATTGTGGATGAATTTGGAGGCGATATAAAATAATAATGATTCGGTATGGCAATTAAATTTCAATATAATAAAACTTCGCTTCAAAGTCTTGACAAACAGCTCAAGATGAGGGTGCGAGCTTTGCCTACCATTAAAAATAAGGAATCTGCGTTGCGTTCAGAAGTGAAGAAAGCAAAAGAAGTGGCAGATGAGTTTGATTCTAAATTGGAGAATACTCTCAATGCCATTAATAATATGTTGCAGCTTTACGATGAATATACACCCGATATCTTAACGGTAAAAGATGTGGAGATGTCCGTTAAGAAAATAGCAGGTGTACGGACGCCGGTCTTGGAAAAAGTGGAATATGAAATAAAGGATTTCAGTTTGTTCAATGCACCGGGATGGTTCCTTGACGGGATTCAGCACGTTAAGGAAGTGGTGAATATTGCCGTAGAAAGAGAATTCTATATGCGGAAAATGGAACTGCTTGATCGTGCCCGTAAAAAGACGACTCAGAAGGTGAATTTGTATGAGAAAGTGCAAATCCCAGGATTTCAAGAAGCTATTCGGAAGATTAAGCGGTTCTTGGAAGATGAGGAGAATCTTTCAAAGTCGGCGCAGAAAATAGTGAAAACCCGTAAAGCAATGGAGGACGAAGCATGATAGTACCTATGCGAAAATTATCCCTGTTGATATTCTACAAAGATTATCAGGAGTTTCTCGAGGAGCTTCGAGAAAAGGGAGTGGTTCATGTCCATGAAAATAAAAAAAGGTCAGCTGAGGATGAGGAGCTGAAACAAAAGTTTGCTCTATTGAAGCGGATTGTAGAAACAAGTAAATTATTGGCTAAACGGATTCCTAATGAACAGAAAGAGGCAGAAGGTGAAGTTGTAAACTTGTGGGAGAGTGCTTGTTCTGTAGATGAAAAATTAGCTGTTTATCATCGCTTGTTTCATTTGGGGGATATGACAAAAAAAGAGGGGAATGTGAGTGATTTGGATATCCTGGCTTTTTTGGAAGGCAGATTTAAACAAATGGATCACATAGACCAGCAGATTGCTTCGTTGATAAAAGATAGTTCAATTTACGAGCCTTGGGGTGATTTGCCACAAGAGCGTATTAATGGTCTGTTGGATGTAGGATGGGATATGCGCTTTTTTATGGCTCCAGACCGTAAATACTTGCCGGAATGGGAAGATAAGTACAATGCATTTATTATTAACGAAGAGAAAGGTCAAAAGTTTTTTGTTACGGTAATGCCACAGGGAGCAGAAGGAGTTCCGGAGGCTGATGCCGTGCAATTTCCGCAGTTGAGTGCTCAAGAAATTCGAGAGCGTATCGAGCTTTTGAAAGTAGAGAAAGAAACAATAGGGAATACTCTTGACAAAGTGGCGGCTTGTTCTGTGGCTTATTTAGCTCAAGTTCGCAAAGAAGTGTATGAGGATACAGATCTTTTAAAAATAAAGGATGCTGCTCAGGTGTTGTTGGATGATAAAGTGATAGCATTGGAGGGCTGGGTTCCGGAGAGTATCGCTGCCGAAACGGATCATTGGCTTTCTGCTAAAGGTGTTGCTTATGAATTGGAAGCGCCTACGAATGAGGATAATCCACCTATATTATTGAAAAACAATAAATTTGCTAGATTATTTGAGTTTATTGGCGAGTTGTATTCTTTGCCTAATTATAGGGAAATTGATTTGACGCCTTTCTTTGCTCCGTTTTTTGTTTTGTTCTTTGGCTTTTGTTTAGGTGATGCTGGATATGGATTATTGATTCTGCTCGGTGTCACTTTATATAAAATCAAAGCACAATCTGCAATTCGTCCTATATTGTCTTTGGCGCAGTGGTTAGGACTTTCCACTGTCATTATGGGTATTGTAGGGGGAACTTTCTTTGGAGTATCCTTGTTGGATGCTAAGATTGCTTGGTTGGAACAATTTAAGGCGTATATGCTCGATTCTCAGCAATTGTTCAATTTGGCTCTGATCATAGGTGTTGTACAGATAATTTTCGGTATGTTCTTAAAGGTGGCTAATTTATGGAAACAATATGGCTTACCTGCTGCGCTTTCTACCATTGGTTGGTTAGTTGGTATTTTAGGGGGTGGAGCTTGTTATTGGTTTGCCAGTCAAGGTCATAATATGACTATACCGATGTATATTGTATTTGCCGTTGCAGGCTTGTTGATATTTGTATTCAATAATATTCGACGCAATGTATTCATTAATATCGGTTCCGGTTTATGGGATTCCTATAATATGGTGACTGGTTTGTTGGGTGATACTCTTTCTTATATACGTTTATTTGCATTGGGAATATCCAGTGCTGTATTGGGATTAGTGTTTAACGACTTGGCAATGAATATGAGCGGAGATATTCCGGTTTTGAAACAGATACTGATGCTGGTTATATTGGTTTTTGGTCATAGTGTTAATCTGTTTATGGCAGGTTTAGGCTCATTTGTCCACCCGATGCGTCTTACATTTGTTGAGTTTTATAAAAATGCGGGATTTGAAGGAGGAGGTAAGAAATATCAGCCTTTCAAGAAAAGGTCATTATAAGAATGAAATATTAGTAGTAAACAATTTAAAATAGAAAATCATGAATGAGATTATTTTAGCCTATATTGGTGTAGGATTAATGCTGGGATTATCCGGAATTGGTAGTGCTTATGGTGTAACCATTGGTGGTAATGCAACAATTGGTGCTTTGAAGAAAAATGACGAAGCTTTTGGTAATTATATGGTATTGTGTGCTCTTCCTGGTACACAGGGATTGTATGGATTTTTGGGATTCTTCTTATTGAAAGGAGTATTGGTACCTGAGATTACTTGGTTGCAGGCTGCGGCAGTATTCGGAGCTGGACTGGGTTTAGGTTTGGTTTGTCTTTTTTCTGCTATTCGTCAGGGCCAGGTGTGTGCTAATGGTATTATAGGTATCGGTTCAGGTTATGATGTATTTGGCAAAACTTTGATTTTGGCAGTATTTCCGGAATTGTATGCTATTGTTGCTGTAGCTGCAACATTTATGATTAGTACAATGATTTAATCTGAAGAGGAATATATAATCATATGAACGGACCAACTAAGATAAGCTGGTCCGTTTTATATATATATTATTTGTTTTCGTCAGGCGTTACTTTGTAATATGTATGCCAAGTTGGTGCAGATATTCTACTAACGATCAATTCACGGTTTACAATTCAATATAGATTCTGCAAATCTTTTCCGAAGTTCCCTTAAAAGGTAGAGAATTAATATCCGGTAGAAAGATGATTGTGGTGCTGTTTGACAGTTTAGGCTTGTCTATGGTAGAAAAGGCAGAGTTTTATGGTGGATATATCTATAAAATCGGCTAGCGGACGTGTTTTATACGCATTTTCAGTCCGTAATAGCATTCTTTAGAGCGTTTCAGAGGTGATTTTGGCCAAATTTCAGCAGTAAAATAGCAGTATGTCTGTCATCCGAGCATTTAATGTCTCAAAAACCGTCATTTATACATGTCAGATTATCAGCATATTGCGAAAAACTTTAAAATTTTCATGAAAAAAGTGGTCAAAAAATTTGGAAATAGGTAATAAAAGGGTGTATCTTTGCACCCGCAATCAGGAAATGACACCTAAAGCAATAGAGGAGGTAAGAGGGGTTGAAGAATTGATTTACAGGCAGTTTCTGATAGCGATAGTTCTTCAGAATGGTGCAAGGCAAAAGGCTTCGAAAAAAAAACTTCAAAAAAACTTTGCAAAAGTTTGGAAGTTAAAAACAAAAGCATTACTTTTGCACCCGCTTTCAAAACGAAAGACTTCAAGTTGGTTCTGAGATTTTGAAAACAAGTTCTGAAAAAAAAATCTTGAAAAAAGATGCGAAAAAATTTGGAAGTATCAAACAAAACTCCTTATCTTTGCATCCGCTTTCGCTCCTAAAAATGAGCGACAGACAAACAAGAAAGAGATAGTTCTTTAAGATATTGAAAGGTTTGAAAAACAGCAAGTGCGAGTCCGAGGAATAAATTCCGAGGGATAATGACTGGGCTAAAGAGAAAATAATTTAAAGTTTTTATTACTATGAAGAGTTTGATCCTGGCTCAGGATGAACGCTAGCGACAGGCTTAACACATGCAA
>OGQF01000860.1_pt1 | contig 24058 bp, 29 predicted proteins | sample 1553141 | NCBI WGS metagenome assembly OGQF01 (sample SAMEA2580005, study PRJEB22360) | human gut metagenome | biome: human gut; feature: human-associated habitat; material: faeces | place: Denmark | collected 2008/2010
CTTCGCTGGGCATTCTGCTGCCGGAACTGCCCGAGCCTGCAGCTTTCCTTTATAAGGTATTCACCTGCTGTGCTGCTGTAGCTGCGGCTTACGGCGTGCCGGGCCTGCGCAATTTTGTGCAGCTGTGTGTGTGGTATCTGCTGCTGAACCTGCTGCTGTGCGGAGCCGTACTGCTGCCCGGAGTGCAAAGCGCAAATCTCTGTATCTATCTGCCGCTGTCCCCGGGCCGGCTGCTGCTGTGCTGCGGTGCAGTGCTTACCGTGCTGCGCGGCGTACTGTTCTGCTTTGGCCGTGCAGGCACCCGCTGCATTGCCGCTGTGCTGGAGCTGGAAGGTGCAGTCCTCTCCGTACAGGCTTTCTGCGACACTGGCTTCTCAGTGCAGGACCCGCTGACCGGGCAGGCAGTGGTTCTGGTCTATTATCCTGCCGTGCGCAGCGCCCTGCCGCAGGAGCTGCGCACATTCCTGGACCGTTATTTTGCCTGTGGCACGGCACCGCCGCCGGAGCTGCGGGTGCGGCTGGTGCCCTGCACCACCATTGCCGGGCACTGTGTGCTGCCTGCCGTTCCGGCCAAGGCCCTGCGCACCAGCAAAGGCAGTGCAGCGGGCATTCTGGCCGCATTCTGCCGCCCGGAAACGCAGCAGCCATGGACAGCTCTGCTGGGCAGCGAACTGGCCGTACAGCTGGGCATCCGCTGAGAAGCGTTTGATGCGATCGATATCTACAGATGTACAGGAGGGGTATTCATGTTTCATGTTCTGCACCGGTTCTGGCGTTGGCTCCTTGCACGGCTGGGCTATTGCGGCGGCAGGCAGCAGGCGGCGCCCTTTTTCGGGCGGGCCCCCCCAGCCTGCCCCCGCCCCTGACCCCGGAACAGGAAAAAGTCCTGCTCTCCCGTATGGCTGCAGGCGATGCCGCTGCCCGGGACGACCTGATCACCCACAACCTGCGGCTGGTGGTGTACCTTGCCAAAAAGTACGAAAGCAGCGGTGTGCCTGCCGAGGACATGATCAGCATTGGCACCATCGGGCTGATCAAGGCGGTGAACACCTTCACGCCGGAGCGCAGCATCAAGCTGGCCACCTACGCCAGCCGCTGCATCGGCAATGAAATTCTGATGTACTTACGCAAAAGCTCCAACCGCCGTCAGGAAGCCAGCATCGACGAACCGCTGAACGTGGATGGCGACGGCAACGAGCTGCTGCTTTCTGATATTCTGGGCAGTGATGAGAACCAGATCAGCCAGCGGCTGGAGCAGGATGCGGAGCGCGCCGTTCTTCGCCGGGCCGTGGACAGCCTGTCCCCGCGGGAACGGCAGATCATGGAGCTGCGCTTTGGTCTGGCGGACGGCATTGAGCGCACCCAGAAGGAGGCCGCCGACGCACTGGGCATCAGCCAAAGCTACATTTCCCGGCTGGAAAAACGGATCATCCATACCTTAAAAGTACAATTGGAAAACGAGTGAGGTGAAAAAACGCGGACTGCCGCCCGCTGGGCTTGACAATCCACGCTGATTTGCGTATAATAAAACTACAAAAGGCGCTGGCCCTGCAAACGGCTAGTTCCTTACCGGATTAGTCAAGAAAAGATGACCGCTCGGATTGGGACTCGAGGCGGTCATTTTTTCTTTTTGTCATCACTGTGAGAAACAGTCCATGTAATTTCAAACGTAACGTAGATTGCTCCGCCGAGAAGCGTGAGCAGAAGCACGACCTGTTCAAACGTCATGGTGCATCCCCCCTTTCCGCCCTTGGGCATCCGGGGAGAACGAGATCTTCAAGAAAAAATCGTCTTTAGCCGGCACCCAAGTACCGGTAAGGACTAGCCGCCTGCGTTTGTGGGCACAGCGCCTGATGGCGGCGTTGCCGCCGCAAATACAGCATATCATAAATCTGCACGAAAAACAATATTTTGCCGCGCTTTCCTGTCAAACGGGAAAGCGCACAGTTTTTTCCACGCATACAATGCCGCTGCGCATCCCATACTCCCGGTGAAGATCAAAACAGACCGGGGGCGTTTGGATGTACAACAAAGTGGAGCTGTGCGGCATGAACACTGCAAAGCTGCCTGTGCTGACCGAAGCCGAAAAGCGGGAACTGCTGGCCCGCGCCCACGCCGGTGATGCAGCAGCCCGGGAACAAATGGTGGAAGGCAACCTGCGGCTGGTGCTCAGCGTGGTGCAGCGGTTCGCCCAGCGCGGCGAAAATCTGGACGACCTGTTTCAGGTGGGGTGCATCGGGCTGATCAAGGCCATCGATCATTTTGACCCCGCCCAGCCGGTGCGCTTTTCCACCTACGGTGTACCCATGATCATTGGCGAGATCCGGCGTTTTCTGCGGGACAACAATGCCCTGCGGGTGAGCCGCAGCCTGCGGGATACCGCCTACCGGGCCATGCAGAGCCGTGAAGCGCTGGAAAAGCAGCTTGGCCGCGAGCCGACCATGGACGAGATCGCGCAGGCGGCGGGCCTTGCCCGGCGCGAAGTGACCGCCGCGCTGGAATCGGTGGTGGAGCCGATCAGTCTGGAAGAGCCGGTGTACACCGATGGCGGCGATGCGATGTATGTGATCGATCAGGTGCGGGACCCGGACGGCGAGGACAGCTGGATCAGCGGGCTGCAGTTCCGGCAGACCGTGGCCGGGCTGACCCCGCGGGAAAAGCGGATCATGGAGCTGCGCTACCTGCAGGGCAAGACCCAGATGGAGGTGGCGCGGGAGATCGGCATCAGTCAGGCACAGGTCAGCCGGTTGGAAAAAGGCGCACTGAGCCAGTTCCGCACCCGGGACTGAACCTAAAAAAGACGGCACAGCTTCCGTTTTGTTCGGAAGTGTGCCGTCTTTTATCTGCGGCTGTATTTGCGCCGGGTGGCCGCACCGCCGCGCAGATGCCGCTCTGCCTTATTGCAGGCCAGAACCGCCCGCACCTGCCGGAACAGCTCCGGCTGCAGCGTCCGCAGCCGCACCGCAACATCCTTGTGCACGGTGGACTTGCTGCACCCGAACACCGCTGCCGCCGCACGCACTGTGGCCCGGTTGGCCGCGATATATTCGCCCAGCTGTACCGCCCTCTGTTCGGGGTCTCCCTTCATATCCAGACTCCTCCCATTGTGAACTTATGGTACAGCCTATGCACAGGCCGGGGCAGATATGTTCCGCCGGGGCTTGACTTTTGCGCCGGACGCGCTATACTTTTGCATGGACATAAAAACAGGGGTGCCGAAAGGCTGAGATCCGCGTTTTGCGGAGTACCCTTTTACCTGACCGGACAATGCCGGCGTGGGAGTTTGCAGAACTGTCCGTTCTTTCACAAACCCCGTGCGCCTGCTGGAAAGCGGGCGCATTTTGTTTTTGTGTACTATCGTTCTGAGAAGAGGAATCCCTATGACCAAAACCTATTCCAAAACCCGCATTCTGGTGGAGGGTGCGCTGATGATCGCTCTGTCCACCGTTTTGAGCATGATCCAGATCCCGCTCATGCCCCACGGCGGTTCCATCACCCTGTTCAGCATGGTGCCCATTCTGGTAATGAGCTACCGCCACGGCGCAAAGTGGGGCATCATGACCGCTTTCGTCAACAGCCTGATCCAGCTTGTGCAGGGCCTTGGCAACCTGGCATACTGCCAGACCCTCACGGCACAGGTGGGCTGCGTGCTGCTGGACTACCTTCTGGCTTTCACGGTGCTGGGCTTTGCCTGCCTGATCGCAAAGCCTTTCCGCAACCGCACCGTGGGTGTCGGTGTCAGCGCCTTTGTGGTGTGCCTGCTGCGCTTTTTGTGCAGCTTTCTGTCCGGTTACATCGTCTGGAAGGACTACGACTACGCTTTCAGCTGGATGACCGAGATCGGCTTTCCCGGCATCTCCAACATGAGCGTGGATGGTCTGTGCTGGCTGTACAGCGCCGTGTACAACGCCACCTACATGCTGCCCGAAGCCATTCTGACCACGGTCCTTGTGGTGATCCTGATCCGTGTCGCACCGCAGATCTTCGACCCGCAGAACGCAAGAGCGTAAGTTTTTTCGCAGTCATTTTTCCCGCCGGGAAGGGCATTTCCCCGGCGGGAATTTTTTTGCAGAAAATCCCAAAAAAGCTGTTGACAATCCGGCAAAGCGCTGGTATAATTACTCCTGTCGTCAGGCATGGCACAAACATCTGGGGGATTAGCTCAGCTGGGAGCCCAAGCAGTGCGCTCACGCACCCCCACGACTGAACTTCATAAAACGTTTCTTGTTTGAGTATCTCTTTTCCAGAGGTTTCTACTTCTGGAAAATTATGGGGGATTAGCTCAGCTGGGAGAGCGCTTGCATGGCATGCAAGAGGTCACCGGTTCGATCCCGGTATTCTCCACCATTGGCTCAAATAAGAGTTACAAACACCGTTGATTTCAAATCGAAGTCAACGGTGTTTTTGTGTTTGTCAGCAAGCAAGTTCATCGCTATTCTCCAAATACTGTGCAAGATCAAAGTTGAAGTCCACATGGATTTGGTATCCGCGATAAACTTCTACCCTGCGGATAAGCTGGCTGACGATCATCTTTTTTGCTTCAAAGCTGGCACTATCGTACAGGTCTGCGTAAGAGATCAATTCTTCGTACAGCTGCGATACATTTGCCATCAATTCAGCGTTTCGCTCCAGTTCTGCACTGGCTTCTTCACACAGAGTGTCCAACTCCGTGTGCTTCTTTTCCTGTGCTGCGATCATCTCGGCAAGAGTGTCTTTCGGAAAAGCACTCTCCCCTTTGATTACAGCCAGAATCTCAGTTTTTAAGGCGAGCAAGTCTTTTTCGGCCTTGTCGCGTTCTGCTTGAAGGGCTTGCAGATGGTTCTTGCGCTCCGCAGTTTCCTTCGCATAGCGGCTGGTGATAAGCTGCTCTTTTGGGATACCTCTCAAGCGGGAGAAAATCTGGCGAACCATCTTGTCGATGATCTCATCCAGAATGTGCATAGTGTAGCCGGTCTGCCCGGTGCAATCCGTCTGCTTGCGGAGTTTTCCGTAGCAGGTGTAGCGAATGCGGAGCGTATCGTCCAGAGTACCATCGGAGAGCTTACGCCATTTCCGGCTGGTCGTCAGGGCGAGCCTTGCACCACAGTGGCCGCAGTAAACGTTATTGGAAAGCAATGCCTGTCCACGGGTACGAAGAGGAACATGGTGTTCGGCTTCTTCCGCTGCGTGGGCAGAGCGATCTTCCCGGATACGCTGTGCAGCTTCAAACTCCTCCTGCGGGATGATCTGGAGTTCGGGCATCAATTCGGAGCGGGCATCTCCGCAGCGGAGAACGCCCATGTAGGTCAGGTTGCCGACCATTCCTCGCAAGCTGCCCGGATGCCAGCACTTTCCAGAGCGGGCACGGTATCCAGCATTGTTCAGATAGGTGGCAATCCGCTGTGCGCCGTAACCCTCGTATACATATTTATCGAAGATCAGCCGAACGATTTCGGCTTCCTGCTCGTTGATATGCAGTTCGTAGAGTTCGTGCTTGCGCTTGTTGATGCGGCCACTTTTCACAAGGTCATAACCATACGGCGCACTGCCGCCCTTGAAGTGTCCTTCTTCCACAAGCTGCCGCAGGCTGGTACGGGTACGGACAGAAGTTTTTTCGCTTTCGCCGTCTGCCTGCCAGAAGCGGATATAGTTCAGCAATTTGTCAGTGTGGTTGTCGAATCGCTGCTCACCCTCTTGGGTACTCCATACCCGGATGCCGTTTCGTACAAACCATTCTACGACAAATGGCGTTTCATCTGCGATGCGTCCGATACGGTCGAACATGAACACCAGCAGAATATCAAATTTGCCCTTTCGGGCGTATTCCTTGATGATTTGCAGCTTGTCACGGGCTTCTGCGCGGACTTTGTGGCCAGACACGCCTTCTTCTTGTTCTTCATGGACGATGACCCAGCCCTTTGCTTCGGCAAATTTGTGACACGCCTTGCGCTGCATGGGAAGGTCTGCTTCATGGTTCGAGTTGAAATCCACCTGCTTATCGGTGGAAACACGGTACAGGCAGCAGACACGGTTTTTATTTTCAGTCATAGGGGGTTCCTCACTTTCGCTATAAAAGCGAGGATGAACGATATTCGGTTATCAAAGAACGGTTGGTCGTGGTTCATGGATTGCTCCGAATACCACTGCCATCCTCAGTATAGCGCGTTCTTTTGTCCTCGTCCACGATGTCAGCTGGTCTTTTTGGTATAGCTGGTGGCGAGCAGGATGTCACGGACACGCTCAAAGACACCCGGATTGGGTTCTTTTGCAAAATTGAGGACGACAGGATAGCCATTGATAACGGTATATCGGCGATTCGGGTCGTTATTGGTCACCGGAACGTTGCCAGCGACCTGCGAAAACTTATCGACCATTGTATCATCACTCCTATATATTGTAATTTTCAATATGTAACAAGGGACATCCGCAGCTTGCAGATGCCCCTTGGCAGAGAGAATATGTTTTAGAACTTCATCGACAGAGCGTCCTTGCGACCTTTGCCGTTGTAGGCCATGTAGATGGGGAAAACGTATTTCTTCCATCCGGGCAGCTTGGCGGGATTATCCCTGCCGACACGGTAGATCTCCATAGGATGGACGTTGCCCAGCGCACGGATGAGCCGTTCCTCGCTGAACTCACCGTGATACAGTTCTACGAAGTGCATCACGCCCCGCAGGACAGATGCCCGGAATGAATCAGGCTTACCCTCCCATGCGGCGACGATCAGCCGCAGGGATTCGCAGTAGATTTTTTCGCCCATCTGGTTGTACAGCTTGAGAGCGGTGCCCACACAGCTGATGCGGTAGTCGCTCAGCTGCAGGCTGTCATAGTTGAACGCCAGACCAACCCGGTTGGTGGCTGCGAGAAATGCTTTGGAAGGTGCATCGCCGCCCACGACCTTGGCGCGCAGCTTGATGCCAGCAGTAAGCGGTGCGGAGTGACCGTTCTGTTCAGCAAAGAACAGGGCTTCCTGCTCCATCGTCAGGCCGGTGTAGACCTTACAGAGAATCGGCAGGGCTTTTCCGCCGCTAACGGGGGGGCGGCCCCCCACGAAAAAATCTCCCCTTAAGGAGAACCGGCAGGTCTTTGCCGCCGTTACGGAGGATGCGCCCCTCGATAGTGTGCTGACCGTCCACCACATAATACTTACCGTTGCGGAAACTGACCTTCGGTTCGTTCGCAACATATTCGTTGAAGTCCGCAGCAATCATTTCCACCCGTTTGCGCTGTACGCCCCGCTGATAAAGTTCACGGGGATAAATCAGCATCTTGCTGTGAAGCACCAGCATCTGGTAAGGCGGGGTGATATTGAAAGAAGCGGCAAAATTGTTCGTGTCGTTTTTCAGGCGCATCGCATTTCCTCCTTGATTCGCCAAATGTATTTTTCGGCTTCAGTCAGAATCTCAGCCACCTGCTTCTTACGCTTCGGGCTGGTGAGCAGGCTGGGATTAAAGGTGAAGCTGTATTCGAGCCGCTGGATCATGGCATGAACAGCGGATTGCAGTTCGGTGTATAACATCATTTCTTCGACCGTCTCTGCGTCCTCAAAATCGGATTTGATGGGCGTATAGGGATAAACGGGCGGCTTACCGTCAACCACTTCAGGCGGCGCGTAAGCCGCTGCAGAGCGGATGATAGGTTTGAGCTTCTGGATACTCCCCATCGGGTTCAGGGCAAGGCTGATCTTTACGGCATCATCGACCCGGCTCATTTCTTCCGGGGTGAGGTGCCCAACAAAATTCTGGACACGGCTCTTGTCGATGGTGAAGATCTGTTCGGCCTGAACAATGGATGGCTCCAGCTTTTCCGGTTCCACCAGACAATGAGTCGGCTGTGCAGCTTTCTTTTCTGTCTTACTTGTCAAAGTCGCAACGATCAAAGTCGGTGAATGGGTGTTTCCTACATCGTTTTGCAGGATGACCGCAGGGCGGGTTCCGTTTTGTTCGGAACCTGTGCTGCTGTCAAGTCGGACGAAGTAGATGTCTCCGCGTTGGAATTTCAGAGTGGATTCCAATTGCGAAACCTCCATCTGGATATGTAAGAAGCCCGCTGTACCTCCTAGGCAGCAGACTTCTGTTAAAATATGAAAGCTGTTTTATTTATACGGTACGAGCATCACCTCCCATGATTGGAATGAAGCACCGGCATCAGCGGTGCATGACAACATAATCGTGACCGCGCCGGGTCTGGCAGACGGTGCAGGTGTCCATACTCCTGTCTGCGCTCGGCACGAGAGCGATTTTGAAAGCCTTGGCTTCTACGAAATGCCGCAGACAGGTCGCACAGAGGGTTCGGATGGACTTAATCATTTCCGGGGTCAGTTCCATCTCCTCGTAGATCTCCTGTTCGCGCACCGTAGGATTCAACTCGTCCATTTGAGCAGTCCTCCGTGTTAGAAAAGTGAATGGCGGATAAATATGTAAAAGAACAGGAGTGACCGGAGACCGAAAACAGCATCCGGTCACTCCTGATAAAATATGTTCAGGTCTCGCATATTCGCCCTCGGCTCCCTGCGAGTGGGGAATCATTCGGCAGCGGATTTGTACCGCTTCATTGGCATCTCAGCCACCCCGCCTACATTCTGACCGGGCCGCGAATTACGGAAGTATCATTATCTGAGTACCGAACAACTGAACTCTTCAATTTTCAAGGTTCGTGAGTGCGGACGTTTTGCCAGCGGTAAGAGCCGCTTTTTGAAATTGTCCCCTCACTTGGTAGCCGACGAAAATGCCGTTTAGACAACCCTGATTTGAAAGTTCTTGATAAAATTAGTAATTCTACGGATTTTCTTACTTATATTTTGCTTTGTTGTGCCAAACAGTTTAGAAATTTCAACAGTGTCATACTCTTCATAGGCGTACAAAGTTATAAGTTCTAAGTCAGAATCCGAGAGTTGCTCAAGTGCAGCAAGTAGATTCTCATCCTCGATTTCACCAATCCATGCAAAGCTGCGCTTGGTTTCGTGGTATGTATCTGTTGTGGTAATGGCTTCCTGATAGCGCAGCATTAGAGGTGAGGCTTCTTCCTCGGTGCTTTCATACGCAGGTGCAGTGAACTCCTGCGTTCGCTCAATGCGGGTGCGTTCGGAATTGAACTGCTGACGGTCATAGTCGTACATCTTCTGAATGGCATCCTCAGCCATTCCTGCCGCTGCGTACTCGATTCGCAACTTTTCCCAGTGCGCTTCAAACTTTTTTAACTCATAGCCCTTATTAAAAGCCATCGCAAACCTCCAAATTTTCGATAAATCGTAAAAAATCGAAAACTTGGAGTTGCTAGGGATACCGTGCGGCCAGTTCCAGCCACGAAAAATGGGCAAAAAGAAACATGAAGTGTCCTTTCCGCCGGATGCGGAGGTTGAGGACACTTCACTGTATGACAGCTTGCGGGCTTTTCTTGGCAACAAAAAAGAGATGCACTAAAGAAAAGGGTACCGACACTGTTTTCCATCCGAGAATGGAAAGCGGTATAAGTATCCTCGGCCTTTAATGCATCTCAGGCTTCGATATGTTTTTGTTCCGACGCATCGAAGCCTATAAAAAAGAAAACCGCCGTGCGATCAGCTTACAGGGCATCGATTCGTGCCCTATAAGCATATCACACGACGGTGTTATGAAAGTCATCTGGCGGTGTTATGAAAGTGTTATGGAGCCATTTTTGCCCCTTTCTGAAAAATTTTAGGTGTTATGAAAGTCACATGAAGGTGTTGCGAAAGTGTTATAGGAATCATTCTTACCAATTGGCTCCAAATGCAAGGATTTCCTCGTATTCTTCCGTGGTCAGATGTTCCTTTGCTGCGGCCAGCTCGTTGGTTGCAAGTTCATTCATTCCCTGTGCTTTCAGGGAGCGGATCAGCCAGCAGTATGCTTTCGGATTATCCGGAGCGATGGTCAGAGACTTCATGGCGTACTGAATGAGCAAGTCATAAGAATGCAGCGAATCCAGCTGCTTCAGCAGTTCACTGACAGCACCCATATAGGAAAGATGGTATTTTGTGGAAAACTGAATGAGCCAATGTTCGCCATCTGCAGAGGACAAGACCTTTCCATGGTAGAGATCAAGAGCATTTTTGAGGATGTCCACTTTGTTGATTATAGAGGATGCCCTGACAGCAGAAGACACAAGTTCGTCAAAACGCTGATAATCCGTCATAATGTGAAGTTCCGGGTTGAGCTGATATCCGGATGCAGAGGATAAAATCAATGGCTCATCTGAAATAAGGTTGAACTTCTGGCGCAAGCGATAAATCAGTCCCTTGACGTTTTTGGCTGGGTTGTCTAAATCATCCGGCCAGAGTGTTTGAGTGATTTCCTGCGGAGAAATGGCATTTTTACGGGAGATCAGCAGGTAAGAAATCAGTCGGCTGATTCTCGGAGAACTAAAGTCAGCTTCTTTCAGAACACCTTTGGATGTGCTGATGCTCAGTTCACCAAACAGACTGACATAGATATCCTTGCTGCTTTGGATGGAAGTCGGGATATATGCCATTTGGAGCCGGTTCAGCATTTTCTGTTCGTTGTACGATGCAAGCAGCACATAGGCCAGAATCCGCAGCATACTGGTCTGCTGAATATACCGCTTAGGATTCCGGACGGCAAGCAGAGCGACTGGGCGCGGCTCCAAGGAAACGGCAATAACAGACCGGATGCCAAGCCGCTGGTACAGGTTATACTCCGCAGGATAGGCTTCTTTTGTCGCTTCGGCGTCCGGGACGACCATTGGAATTCCCTTGCGGACAGTTTGTACCCACCGATCAAGAAATTCAGCGGATTCATATTCTTCGGTTAAAAGCATCGTCTTGTCTGTTGCGCCAGCGTTGAACCACCAGAATGGCGTCCACAAATTCAAATCAAGATCGACCTGAATTAAACCGCACCAGTCAGCATCGTAGAATTGGCAAGTGGCTTTCAGCACCTGCTGGGCAACTTCTTTCGGGGAAAGATGCTGGTAATACAATTGCGATTCAAGGTCATTCATACTGTTCTCAAAATCAATTGCACGTTGAATATCTCCAAAGCTCCGTTCTTCGTACTCATGATCAGGCTGACGCATAAAATTTCACCTCGTGTCAAATAAAAAAGCACAGCACTGGGATTCACTCGCTCTGTACGGTGAATCCCAGTGCTGTGCTGGTATCAATCATGCAACCGCAAGAGCTGAACAAAGCTACATCGTAGTGTGGTTGGGCGGCTCAAGCAAAAATGAATCTCATTTCGTCAAAAATCAACCAGAAAATTATTAAAGGAGTCATTCAAATGAAACGAAATCAGAATTTCGACCATAATCACTCTCAAAAAGTGTTTTCCTGCCGCTACAACATGGACACCAACCGGGTGGAAGCCCGATTTGAAGATGGCACCACCCTTTCCATTGATTGTATCGCCATAGAGGACGAGTACAGCAACACTCCGGCGCAGCGGGCAGAACTGGACTGGCTACTTATATAACAAGCCCTTGGAATATACCCAGCTTGTGCTGAGTGGAGAAATCGAACATTATCTTTCACTTGGTTGCGATCACGGTAGACTAGAAGATTGACCTTTTTTCATAGAAATGTGATTGGCTGTTACAGAATGGCTCTTCAAAAAGCATTACAGAAAATCCGGAAACTTTTTTGAACCATAATAACTCAAAAAAGTTTCCGGATTTCTGTTTTTGTACGATTGCTATCGTATTTTCATTTTGCAATAGTTTTCATAATTGACCATTGTCCATTACAGAGAATATAGGTCTCTTCCTATAATTGGCTGACATTTTATAGCACACACATTTATTTCTGCATGGAATACCCACTGCTTCCATAAAATATTTACTCGAATAATTTTCCGCAAAATGGACAACGATCTTTCACTGTTAGTACAATTGAAAAGTGCTTCCCACAAAAAGGACAACGACGTGTTATAAAATCAAAAATATAGTCTATCAAAAGTACAACAACAGCTGCTATACGAAACTCAAATGCCCATAGTGCGCATACGACTATTGCTATGAAGATGAATACAGCTTTGCATAATGTGAGTTTTGTTTGGAATTTCATTTTTTATTCTTCTTTCAAGCATTTTCCTTATAAGACGGAAGATTATGCTCAAAGCAATAGTAGGCTTTTTCCAAGATATAGCTATCGTTGTCATAGTGAGTAGCTTTTCTATATTCTGTCTTCTTTGCAGTTTGTGAGGTAAATCTTTTTGTTTTAGGATTTACCAGCGCATAAGTTACAGTCGTATCCTCAATGGTTGCTCTTTCCAAAAAAGCATTTGGCTGCCATGAGTAATCCTTATAAAATTCACATTGTCTAATTTTCAGATGTGTATAAATATTTGTTGATGCGTATTGACTGGGATCACTGTAAATGAAAATCTGAGAGGGAGTTAGCCCAGAAGCTGTAAATGGAATCCAAATATAGGGTTTTGTTAATCCAATCAGAATATTAACACCTCTGTCTAGTACCGCAGCTGCAGCAGGACTCACAACACTTCTCCTTTCATTTTTTACAGGTTTATTTCCGTACGTTATCTGAAAACGATATGGAACTCCCTTATAAGAATCTCGCGCTGCAGGTCTTTCGACAACAATTTTTTCATATGTAATTGTCGAATCATATGGGATGTTACGTTCGGTAAGGATTTTTTCCTGTTCGACAGGCGACAAGCCGCTTAAATCAACCACTTCACTTATATACATTCCTGCCGATGGAGCATCTATCTTCGACGTGTCTGCATATGCCGAAGTGGGGATAATATGGGACATTGCCAACAATGCGGTACTTGCACCCGTGAGTTTAAGAAATTCTTTGCGAGTCATCTCTTTCATATTTATTCTCCTTGAAGTTTACTGATTATCGCATACCGTTACTTGATATAATATATTGTTTATACGTTTCTTCAACTCTGCATTGGAATCACCCTTTCATGTAAAAACAAAAGACACGAAATTGTTACGTCCACCTTAATTCTTAGATTAACTATTGATAGCATCAAAGCACAATAAGCAATCAAAGTCCACGATTTTGTATCAAAGTAGAGAAAACTTGTAACGAAATCGGTGTGGCCGCAAATAACATGACCCTCAACACTGGGCATCCAGCATTGAGGGTCATACTTAAATAACCGTTTGTATTGCACTCGCACTATGCCTCAAGTCGATTGTCAACCGAAGGCTTTTATTATGTCATGAAGAATTTCCATCTGCTGCGGCGAAAGATCATTTCCTTTTTGACTTGGTGAAAGCAATTCATTACGGAGTTTAATTAAAGTTTTCTTTTGCGCACCAGTCAATCCAGAAAGAGATAGTACTTCTGGCGCATCCAGTCCTAGGAGTTCATCTGTTGAAATGCTAAATAAGGATGAAATGCTTGCAAGAACATCCAACGGAATTGCATGTGCATCACTTTCATATCCACTGATCGTGGATACAGCCTTATTTAACCGTTTAGCCAAATCTGCCTGCGTCCAGCCACGACTTTCCCTCAGCTTTTTTAACTTTTCTCCTAAATAATGCTCCATTCCCGTACACTCCCATCTTATATAAAGTGTACTATTTGAAATTTCAACATAATCGTACTATACTATATATAATGTTCGATTATGTTGAAATTTGATTGACTTGTGAGGAGCAGGGCTGTATGTTGTGTGATAAAAAGCATTCCCATGTGCAATGGAGGGATTTCAAAATGAATGTCTTGGTTTGTGATGATGACCAGCAGATCGTTGATTCTATTATTGAAGAACTCAAAAAGAAAAGCGAGGAAACGCATGTAGCATTAAGATTTTATGGTTTTTCTCAACCAAGTCAAATAGACTTATCACTTCCGTATGATATTGCGCTTCTGGATATTGATATGGGCGAAACAAATGGAATTGAGCTTGCCAGAAAGTTACGAGCAGAAAATGAAAACATTGTGATTATCTTCATTACGAATTTCATTCAGTATGCTCCAGAGGGATTTGAGGTTCAAGCCTTTCGATACTTACTAAAAGCAGATCTCTCTGCTAAACTTGATTCTTACTTTGATTCAGCCGTCCAAGAAGTGCTTTGGCGGAAACAGCTTATCACAATTTCAATCAACTCTGAAATTATCGATGTACCTGTAAATGACATTCTGTATTTAGAATCTCATCGAAGAATCATTGTCATGCACCTGTTGGACGAAAAACGTCCAGCATACCAGTTTTACGGTAACATAACGGAACTATCCGAAAAAATTGAGCCACTCGGTTTCCTTCGTATTCAAAAAAGCTATCTTGTCAATATGCACTATGTCGAAATCTTTCAATACAATAAAGTCCAATTGCGCGGTGGTCTTTGTCTGGCTCCAAGCGAAAAGAATTATAATGAGCTAAAACAGAAATATTTACATTGGCGAGGTAAAAGTAGATGGATGCTTTAATCAGTTTGGTTTACACAATCATAGATTCAGTCTGCGTATGTCTGTTTTTAGACGCTTTTGCTTCGCACCGTTGGAGGGATCATAGATTTCTTGTCGGTGTAATAGTTCAAACTATTTTAATGTATGCATCTATTGAATTCAGTGTTATTGCCTTAAATCGAAACCAAATCGTCAAAATTTTTTTAATTCTACTATCCTGCTTTATTGTTGCCAGAACTCTATATGAGAATATCTCAGGAAGGTTTTTATTATTTCTTATTGTTGTAGAATATCTCTTGACTTATAGTTTATCTTTTGCAGTCGGAATGCTTGCAACTTCGGTTTGTGGGATGGATGCTCAGACGTTTCAAGCCGACAAGGCATTATCCCTAATCTATGGAATCTCTTATTATTCAGCCGAATTATTTATTATTGCGCTATTTCGCAAAATGATGCTTCAGCGTATGGGCAACAGACCCAGAAGCGATGCTCAACATTCGCAGCTGATACTGTACTTTCTATTTCCATGCGCATCGTTTGTAATGCTTGTGATTCTGCTTTACGTTACAAGCGGTCATAATATAGAAGAGTTTGTTTCTGCTGGCTGTTGTATTCTCATTTTTATTTCAAACGTCGCAGTCCTCTTTTTATTGGAGCGAATGGAGTATGCCGCATCGGAAAGAGAACAATTATTGATGCTTAACCAGCAGATTCAGCTGCAATCGAAAAACATGACTTCGGCAAGCGAACTTTATTCTGCCCAAAGGAAAAAAGTTCACGATTTTCGGGCGCACCTGAATATCCTAAATCAATTGATGAAGAATCAAGAGTATTCTGCCGCTGAAGAATATCTTGGAAAAATCACCGAACAGCAAACAGATCGACTATTCCTTGTCAACACACACCATCCTATCTTGGATGCACTTTTCAACACAAAAGCTGCCGAAGCAACTCAAAAGAAGATCAGTATTGATTTTGAAGTGAATGATCTATCAAATCTTCCATTTGATGCCTCTGATATAGTAGTGCTTCTATCAAACCTCTTGGATAATGCCATTGAAGCGTGTCAACGGTACGATAAAGGTGACAAAACGATTCATGTCATGGCGGTTGCGCAACAAGACTTTTTTATCTCTGTCCGAAACACATCAGAACCTGTTACAATTATAAACAGTTCCATTCCAACTACAAAACCAGAACCACAGCTGCATGGTTTTGGACTTGCGAACATCCGACTGATTCTTGAAAAATACAGCGGCGAGTATACCATGTTCTATGAAAATGGGTGGTTCCAGTTCACCGCTGATATACCGCTCACTCCGATTTCGTGACAAAAAAAGTCCATTTCGTTACATTATTGTGGAAATTGTAGCTCAACTTGTGTATTCTTTCTTTCAAGAAAGTTCTTTTAATGAGGATTGTCGCAATGAAAGATTTTGCAATGCAATTAACGCAAAAGTGCGTGTCGATGGGATTGCTTGATGAATCTTATTCTGAATGGTTTGCATATAGCATCGAAAAAAGAGTGACAACCTTATTAACTTGGCTTGTGCAGTGTCTGATTGGTGGTTTTTGCTTTGGCTGGACCATAACGATCTCATTTTCTGTGTTCTTCCTCTTAATTCGGAAATACACAAACGGTTATCATGCTGCTACTTATATTAAGTGCCTGTTATGTTCCAGTTTATTAGAAGTAGTTCTTCTTGCTTCAATCTCCTACGTTTTTTGTACAGGCAAGGCGTTGCTTTTCTTAACTATAGTTTCTGATGCTACAATTTTGTGTATTGCACCAGTTAACAATAAAAGCATTCACTGGTCAACAGATGAATTTAAGGCTGCAAAAATAGCTGTTCGTTGGTTATTATTGATTCTAAATATTTTCGCAATTTTGTTGGTGGAAGTTCAAATTGCTCCTTCCATACTACAAGGGTTGGTCGCAGCATTGACTGCTGATGCAATAACACTATCCATTTCACGCTGTCAAAATTGAAAGGAGGGCATACAAATGAAAATTCAAGTCAAACAGTTCGCCAAAAAGAAAATTGAAGCTCTGGTGAAGAAGGATATGCAGGAGTGGCCTCCGGGTTGTGCGGGCTGGATGTATCAGCCGAAGCGTCCCTATGTACCGGAGAAGCATCTGCAAGAAAAACGAAAATAAGTTTAATCCTGAGATGGCATGGTTGCTTTCCTGTTTCAACAACAAAAAGCACTATGCCATTTTTCTTTGTTGGTGACTCCGATTTCGTTACGAATTTTCTCCATCTTATTACAGAAATGTAGACAATATTGCTTGCTGTGTATATAGTGTAAGAAAGGATGGCACAATGCACAAATCGAAAGGAGTTACTCCAATGTAGCAATATACCCTGATTCCTCTTGGGCTGGTGTTCTGGTAGATGCAACAAATCGCGTTGGCTGCTACTATGTTGTCAATATTGCTGCAAAGACCGGAAAGACTTGGTATGTTGAAATTTCAAATAATATCCGATAACCGTTTTTGAGCAAGGAGTTTTTTATGCTACCGTTTTTTAACCAAAAAGAGTTGGTGGTTTGCTCAAATCAATCACAATACCAAAAATACACATCTCTTTTAGAAGAGGGAATCGGATATCGAACAAAAGTACGCGATTTATCATCGCCGTCTTTGTTTTCGATGGGAACCCGTGAAAGAACTGGAACCACATTTCAAAAGGTCAATTGTCAAACAATCTACACAATATACGTTCGCAAAGTTGATTACGAACGTGCTGTTCACGTTGTCATTGTTTGATTAAACCGCCAAAACCATATACGCTTTTCCTCGCCAAACAATCAGTTGCAAGCAATGTTTTCGTCTATACAAAAACATTGCTTGCTGGGGGAATGCCCCAAGCCCCTTTGATCTGCATTTTCCAATGCAGGCTGCGCATCCCTTCGGGACGCTTTTTATCCGGTGATGTGCTCCGGGTCGTTGAGGACTTGTATGAGGTGAGAAGCGGCTTCTGCCAGAGAAGCATACTTCATCTGTTCCGGGACAGGCGCATCCAGAAACGAAATGCCCCATTCCTGCATACAGAAAAAGCTAATTTGAACAAGCTACGCGGGATGCAGCATAGAAAAGTGGCTCATCGAGCGTATAGACGATAAATGCGAAAGCAAATACGACCAGTACACACAATTGTTTTCAAGATTGGCGAAAGATATTGACGCTTTAGCTAAAGCATGATAGCATATAAAGGGGATTTTTTGTTTTCAAAAGTGGTTGTTCCTTTTACTAAGCATGTTTTTGAGATGCCGCTGCTGAGGCAAAGACCCATTCAGTCAGCCTACGGCTGACAGCTTCCTCACAAATGGGAAACCTTTTGAGATGGCACAAAGCGCAAGCTTTTCCCTTAGGGAAAGGTAGCAATTGCGAAGCAAATGACGAAAGAAGTTTCCGCCCTCAGTCGGTATTAGTTGCTGACCCAAAGGGATAACCACTTTTTAAAAGTCGCCGAATATTATTTTAAAAACAAAGTCGGTTTATCATCATGAAAAGAATCTTTCAATTTTCCCATTGCACATTGCATCTTTACCGAAAAAAGATTATCCTTTTTTCTGTTCTCAGCATAGGATCTTCGTTAATATCCCTCTTTAACACTTTGTTGTCCGGTCGATTTATTGACTTTTTGGCTTCGCCTAATTGCGTGGAATGGAAACCTCAACTATGCTACTATTGTATTCTTTTCTTGGCGACTATTATGATAAGTTTTGCGATATCTTTTGCACTCGGGCGAATACGCGAAAAACTTCATACAATGGTAAGCTACAATATAAACAGACAAATGCTCGTCCACATCCAGCAGATCCCTTTTTCCAAAACTTTTTTTTTGGACAGTTCACGCATTACTCAGCAACTTCAAACTGATTCCAATGAAATCGCTTCATATTGCATAAACGTGATACAAAATGTTCCTGTAAGTTCGGTACGGCTTATTACGGTGAGCGTTATAACATATCAAATCAACAAAACAGTATTCGGTATATTACTTATACTAGCTGCACTTTATATCGTCTTCTTTGAAATATTCAAGGGCAAACTATATAATACCACAAGGGAATTCAAAAACGAGCAAGCCCTGTTCTTTTCTAAAGCACAGGAGCAATTGCGTTATATTAAATTTGTCAAAAGGCACGGGTTGATAGATGTATTTATAAATCGAGTGGACTTAGCATTTCAATCTCTTTTCAAGACGGCTATGCACGCTCAAATTTTTCAATATATTTTTTCTGGTATTGATTCAATGCTTTTGGCTTTAAGCCAAATCGGTTTATTCCTTGTAGGAGGTGTAGCCGTACTAAATGGAGAAATGTCTATCGGCGGTTTTACGACAATCAATGTTTATTTCTCTTCTGCATTGGGATGTATTAGATATTTTTTTTCACTTACTTCCTCTACACAAAATGCATTGGTATCTTTAAACCGTTTGATGGATGTTGCTAAGATGCAATCCGAATCCGACGGAAAACAAATTGTGTCAAACATCAAGGCTATATACCTACAAGACATATCATTGAGTTTTGACAAACCAGTCTTAAAGTCTTTTAATGCAGCGTTTTATAAAGGAAATATATATGCCTTGTGTGGTGATAATGGTACTGGAAAATCCTCGGTATTACATTTAGTTGCAGGGCTGTATAATAATCTTTATGGCGGTAACATTTACTTCGACGATTTTGACATCAAGAAATTAAATATGAATTTTTTGAGAAAATCTCTTATTGGCTTTGTTGAGCAGGAGCCGCAGCTTCTCGCAGACAAAATCATTTCAAATTTGTATCCATATAACATTAATGAAAATTACGAACCTGAAGAAATCGACGCTGCAATATATTATATTAACAAACTTGGAATGAATGACTGGCTAGATAAATGTTGTGATGGTTTGAACACATATATAAATGAAAAAAGTGATAATATTTCGGGAGGGGAAAAGCAAAAATTGTCTATTATTCGCGAATTGCTAAAAAAGCCTCTTGTGCTATTATTGGATGAGCCAACTTCAGCTATGGATGCAGATAGTATAAATACTTTCTTTGAGTTGCTGAATGCGATAAAAAACGATACAATTATTATAATTGCCACACATGATTCAAGAGCTTTACATTACTGTGATTCCATTGTACCATTAAAATAATTACTTGTCTTTTTGGGCGACAAACCACAATTCTTCTGCGAATGTGAATGCCGAATTTAACGCGATAGACATCCATAGGATTTGACAAAATCCTTAGGTGTTCAGATATGATAGTACTGCCAGCCGAAGAGTAGAAAGGAGTCGATTATGACTACATATATTGGAAATGCCTACGATAACAATACGAATCCGATTGGATTATGCTTGGGACAAATCTCTCCATGTGCAAAAGATGCGAGTGCCTGCGTTGCAGACTTTGGCGGATGCGTCACAAATGTTTCGGGCTGTATTTCTGACGTGTCTATTTGTGGAAGCAATGCTGGGCTTTGCGGTTTAAATTCCGTTTCTTGTACAGTAAATAGTGAGTCTTGTGGAATTAATACACCTGATTGATAATTGCGCAATTTGCGATGTTTTGTTTTGGCTGGCAGTACTATCTATTTTCTGAACATGTGATGAAGATAACAGTATAAAGGGGGGCTATATATGATTTTTTCAGACGGCTCATATATTCCAACATTTATAATATTTTCTGCAATTGGAATTATAATAAAGTGCGCTCCCGTGGAATATCCTCTTTTCCATAAAAGTTTTCCGTTCCATAGTTACTACGGTTTCCGTTTTTCCTTGCCTGTTGATATAAATGAAAAAAACTGGCCTCATATCAAAAGTATTGGAAGTATGATATTTTTTGCTTTTGCAGCTCTTGACCTCATTGTTTTTGTATTAGGCATCTTGAATAGAAGCTCTACATTATATATTTCTTGCACTCAGCATTTATTATTAATTGGTGTAAGTTTTTCATTTGGCGGAATGATACTAGCTGCGAACAAGCATAAGGAGGATTGAATTAATGAAGTTCTCAAAATATAATATAATTCATACAACCGAAAATCAGGAACATATTTTATTCAACTCCTTATGGGGAAGTACGTTTGTAATTTCTCCTTCGGTTAAGCAAGCAATAGAATCATCTAATCCGACGTTGCTCACTGAAGAAGAAAATAGACTGTTTATAAAATACAATGCTTTAATCCCTGACGAATATAATGAATCGTGCATTTATAATCATTTCTATAACAAATCACGCTACGGAAAAAAATGCCTTACGGCAACAGTGCTATTAACTTGGTCATGCAATTTTAGATGTATATATTGTTATGAAGGCGCAGGAGAACTGCGTTGTGAAAACATGACAAAAAACAGAGCTGGAGCGATAGCTAATTTTTTAATCAAATGTTCTGAAGAACAACGAGGTGAACTAATACACGTTGTTCTTTTCGGTGGCGAGCCTCTTTTGAATATAGATGTTGGTTTTCATATGTTGGGTATTCTCAAGCCTGCATTTTTCAGGGTCAATGCAATAGGCTTCCAATAGTTGCTTGTGTGTTCCATTACAACGCGGATATCTCCTCCTGTCGTTTTCAGTATGGAGACCAGTTTCTCAAGATCATGGCTAGAATGAGATATGTCAAATGGACATGCAACAATTACTCCACCTGGCCTGCGAATAGCAACTGTGCTTTTGCGCTTAGAAACATCAATACCTACGGCTGTGATTTCCATTGACTTCATTTTTCCGGCCTCCTTTTTGTGCCTGTTCCGCCTGATGCCCATCACCGATTCAGCTTGCTTTGTGACACGAATGTACAGTGACAAGAGCCACCGATAACTCAACCTGCGTCAATCGAACGCTGCAATGGAGATGGCGGAGAACAGTTTGCGATTCCGAGCGTGGTAGCTCAAGCAGGGCAGCGTTCTCTCTGCACATCTCAATTGTAGCTTAGGTTTGGGCGTCTGTACAGCTCACTGGCTGTGAACCTTTCAGAACCAACACAATTGTAGCAAGCAGGGCTTTTGTCTATACAAACGCCATTTTTGCGTTGCAAAATGCTTGTTGGGAATTCCCAAACCCTTTATAATCTGCATCGTTCCGATGCAGGCTACGCGTTTTTTCAAAACGCTTTCGGTAAAAGAAAAATCTTGTATACCTAGAAAAAGTCCAGAACAAGTGCAACAAGTAAAAACATCCCTCTCGATGCCCTGTAAAATGCGGGGCATTGGGAAGGATGTTCTCTTATATGGTAATCGTTTCAATATGAATGTTTTTATGTCATTCTTGCGGCAATTGATATTCTACCACTCTCAAGATTTATAACAATTTACTATTTTTCGAAATGGGCATTGATTATATTTGCAGTCATTCCTTGCCTGACACGAAAATTTCAAAGATGAATTCGGCTTTCCTTTTGGGCGACCGTTTTCAAAAATCAAAAGAAAGGAGAAAAAATGAAAAAAATAATGTATTGGCTGAGTAAGCTCACTTGCGTTGTTGCAATGGGTATGGCAGTAGCAAGTGTAAATAGCACCTGCTTCTTCACTGCATATCAGCCGGATGTTCCCGAATCACTTGATCTTAAGTGAAAATAGCCCAAAACGAAAGGGATTGGTGATTCCAGTGCAGCATCAGTCGTTTTAGCGATTCAAACTCAAAATTTATTAGGAGGCGATTTACTATGACGAATAAAATCAAACGATTGGTTTCAATCCTTTTGGTCACACTTTTGTTTGTGCTGTCTGTTCAGCCAGCATTTGCTGCGAATAATAAGCGAACCATTGACGACTACTCGGTAGAAGAGTTGCTCACGCTTTCTGACAGTGAACAAGAAAGTCTCGGATTTTACGTCTTAGCTGAGGTTCCTGTTCATATTCCGGTTTCAAATAAAACTGGTTCAAAGCTTGTATCGTATATTGATGGAACTTGGAGAGTGCTTTATACAAAAGCTAATGGACTAGGCTTTTATATGAGCGGAACTACTGTTGGCATTGGACCTGACGTGATAAAGAGCGTTTCTGGAACAGATTATTACACTAGCTATTCCGATAATATCGAGCGAAGCTGTCCTTTCTCAACAACGGCATTGGTGCCAACTCAAAGCATCTACGACACTACATATACATACGATTTTTATGATGCTGGAACCTATCTCGACTGTAGTGTTGGTTGCTATTTCGGAGTAGTTGGTGCAAGTGAGCCTATCTGGTGGAGCGCAACTACGCAGGTTACAATTCCTAATTTGTGATGACAAATTGCTATGTATGAAATTGTTTTTGAGCCTAGTGATCTTAATATGTTAGCAGCCATAGGCATTATCGAAAAAGCGAAGCTGTTTCCTTATTTGCTTTCAATGGGTGATCTTCGACACCCCTGTGATTCCTGTTACCGTTGTGAGCAATTTATAAAATGCCTTTCAGAATATTGCACAGACTGCAAAAGTCAAGCAAAAAAGCTATGGGAAAAATATCATACGACAGAAGATATTATTCAAGACGCTATGATGAATCAAAAATCACTGCGTATATGGGTAAGGAACACTTCTGAATGCTGGTGTGGTATTTATTATATCTGCTTCTGTGCGGCAAAGCGTCACTCGGCAAACATTTCACTTGCATCAACAGAAGACTTGAAGAAAGTTTTAGAATTTAAGGGTGATCAAATTTCCGAAAAGACACTGAGTTCAGAAGATATTGCCGAATACGCTCAAAAGTGGGAAAAGCTATTAAGAGAAAACAAGCCTTTGCGTATTTGGCGTACAAACGAAGTAAGAAGTGTTGAATCGGATTATTTTGATCAAACAATCATTTGTTCAGCATCAACAGTTCCAATTTCAATTGGTGAACTTACGGCGTCTACATTAAAAGCAATCTCGGTTCCATTAAGTGACTGGTTTATCATGAAACGCATAGAAGAACTTTTGAAAAGAAAAGTTTTTCAGCTTTCTTTTTCAGCGAAAAGTTTTTCCAATTCGATGGTTTTACTAAACAACTCATTGTCGCCTTAATTCACAGCGGTGGTCCTCTATTTGCAACAGTTGTAAATAGAGGACCACTTTTTAATTCTGATTTTTAGCCAAAGATAATGCAACACGCATTTTATTCAAGCATGATTGTTAGCAAAGCACCCCAAAATATAAAATCCGTCGAGGACTCTTCCCGAAAAAACGGGAAGGATCCTCGGCGGATTTCGTTTATCGTGCTGGTTCTTTTTCGGTTGTACTTTTTTCCTCTGCAAAGAACATCTCTACATTTTTCTGAGCTTTTATCAACTCCTGCATCTCATCTCGTGCCTTACGATAGTCCGGGTATGCTTCTTTCTTCTTTTTCAGAAGTTCAGCGTATTCGATGCTCAAGTCCTTAGCCTTTGGCAGCTTTTTCAATCCGGCTTCATCAAAAGCAGTTTTTGCGGCCTTATGCAGCGTGATTTCTTCCCGGTGGGTGTCCAGAAATCTCTTACTATACCCGGCTTTGCGGTAGGCATCATAGACCGGGCGTGTCCGGGCATAATTAACGATGTGCGTTCGCAGAACAGCAATCTCGGCCATGCGCGTTTCTGCTGCCTTGATTGAATCGCCTAGTTCATGATAGCGAGCAGTAGCAGCATCTATACGCTCCTGCATTTCCTCAATGCTTCCGATTTTGTTCTCCTGTAAGAAAATCAGCGTTTTGGACATTTCTTTCAGATTATATCGCTTTGCCCAGCGAGCATACCCCATGCTCT